>Ga0208437_1000058_pt1 | contig 36381 bp, 48 predicted proteins | sample ColrivemetaGS705_FD_187602 | JGI IMG/M metagenome (GOLD analysis project Ga0208437, IMG submission 187602) | Estuarine microbial communities from the Columbia River estuary - Flood tide ETM metaG S.705 (SPAdes) (version 2) | ecosystem: Environmental > Aquatic > Marine > Intertidal zone > Estuary... | reverse complement strand
TCAGGACAGGAATCGAACCTGTTCGTACGTTTTAAACTATGGTAATCTACGTGACTATTACCGTTTTAGCGTCTACCCAATCCGCCACCTGACTATTTTGCCATTTCTATTTGGTGTTAAAGGTTTTTGTATTTTCTAATTACTTCAAAGGTTCTTTTCAAATCACTATCAAGATGTATCTTTTGGTCCACTCTAACAGGGTACCAAGCAATAGTGTAACCGTGATTAGCATTATAATCTTCAGGTTGTACCCTATTACCATTTACTTTGTGTAAGTAAATCCAAGGTATATTGCCCATTAACTCAAGTTCAATACCGATACGCTTCATACGATTGATAAAGATGTCAACCTCATTCATTTCTCGTTGGTGTTAAAGGTTTAATAATGTGCCATAAGTTGCACTATTAGTATAAATCATTGCTCAATTTTAAACTTTGCACTCCTAAAGTGCGTTTTACTGCACATCTTGTCAAAACTATATGCATTTACTCGGACAATATCCGAATTACTGCATTTTATATGTTTAGTCATACAATATCGCGTATCGCGATGCGCAATAATTGGCTCAACACTTGACACTTTGTGGCTCATTTACTTTACACTTTGAGCCGTATTTGTTTTTTTTATGACTCATTATGAGCCTCATCGTCGCCATTGTACAGGTCGTGGTGTAGTTCACGAAACGACTCAAGGATTCCATCTTGATACACCCGCATCTGCCGGGCCAAGTTTCTAAATGCCTTGTGGTAGTCATCTATGTCAGTGCCCTGGTGTGAGTTGATTCGCTCAACAAACTCATCTAATGAGTTGTACATCCCGTTCATCATCTTTGCTTGGAACTTTTGCATTTCCTCGCGTGTTGAGATTCTATTCATTTTATGTCAGATATTGCTTGGTCAACCTGTGACCTGTTCTTTGGTAAGTAAACTGAGTAATTTCCCATCCCGTTGTCGTTTAAGTATTTTAAGAACAACTTAAACCTCAGAGGGAAAGAGTGGTTGCTTGGGACAAACCCTTTTGTTTCGATGATAAATTTATGCTTGTGCGATACAAAATCGGGAGTGTATGTTATTGACCTAACTACCTTGCCTCCATTATCAACCATCTCTTTCTTCCCTGCTGTGGCTTTCTTGTACGTTCCTAAAAACCTAAACCCATCAAAAACTACAAAAGACTCTCCTTCGTACTGGAATTCTAATCTGTTTTCTTTTAACTTGCTGTAGCAGTAAGCCTCAAGAGAAGAGGCAAAGTCGATTCCGTCGACTTTAGCCTTCTTACTCCTTACGGCGCCTGTTTTTCGGCTTGGTGTGGGTTTCCGTTTCACCTACATAAGTTTAGAAAAAATGACATTTAAACAAGCGCTGTTAAAAAATGTCCTCTAATTTCTCAAACGGATTTGGACTGACGTTCATAGAAACTTGAACCTGCTCGTTGGTCGCAGTCTGGTTTACCGAATCGAAGAATCGCTTACCTCCATTGACGTAAAATGCAGTAGAGTCACTGTTCATCTCAAAGCGTACAGGGTTGTCGGAGGCCGTTGGTCTCCCGCCACTCTCCTGTTCGCGGACCTTGCGTACGTGCATCTCCATTGTTCTGCGAATAGATTCATTCTCGTGTTGAATCTTTCGGTGGAACGTCAAGAAGATGTCACATCGGTTAAGGAAGAGCGAACCACCCTCGCTGTCTTCAGCGTACGGCGCAACTGAGTGATGGTCATCACCCTTCTTGCGCTGTGCCGCGGTATTGGCGTGAGTGTTTAGCCACAGGCTAACGCCGGTGGTTTGACAAAACGTTAGCATCGCTGATGCCGCTTCGTAGTTGTAGTGGTGTGCATTGAATCCCGCAGAGCCGTTCTTGTCCATCACAAGAGAGTTGTATGGGTCAATGAACAGGGCATCATACTTCCTGCGCTTCATCTCCTTTTCTGCGTATAGCAGTACGTCGATGTACGAGTAGTTTCTCTTGTTTGAAAGGAAACTGAAATGCTCGTTAATCCATTTGTAGTAGTACAGGATTTGATGCTCGTTCATATCTTGGAGTAGCATCTGCGATGCATACTCAATCATACGCGTCTTGATGGTTGACGTCTTGCTCTCGGAAGAATACACGAACCACTTCCATCCGTGGCGAATTGCGGCATTAATCATAAGATGCAATACCAACGTCGTCTTACCTACCGACGAGTGCCCGTTGACAATTACGAATGAACCCCGCTTATAACGGAAGTACTTATCAATGTCGTCGTGACCGGTCTTGAGTCCCAACTCAACCTCTCCTCGCTTAATCTTCATAATCTCGGACAGGTCATCATCTTCGTCGCTCAAGTACGACAGGTTGTCGCCGTCGGCCAACTCCATCTTTCGTCTTTCGTCATAGTAGTCAGAGTCAATCTCGGAAATTGGTAACAACTTGCCTTGATTGATTCCATCCATAATCGTCTTTTTGGCGAGTTCGAGGTCGTCGACATCACGTCGAGAAATTTCGTCAACCAAAACCTGGATGACCTGCTCCTCATTAAGCATACCACTTCCGATGTATCCGCCCATAAGCCTGGCCGCTCGTATCAGTGTGTTATGCTTCTCGCCGTCTTTGGCATTGCGAATCATATTCGCAGCCACCTGTAACTTCGTGTAGTCGACCTTTACTCCATCACGGGGGACTGATGGTTCGGGCAACTCCACGCGTTCCTCCTTGTGGACGTTGGAGAACTTTGTGACTCGCTCCTCTGCGATTAAATCCGGGTCGTACGATTCATAGCAGGCGCGAGAAATGTTTCGTCCTGATGGGTCTAGTTCTAGACCATACGACTCGCGAAAGTACTCAACCATCGCAGAGAAATGCTCCTTGTGCTTGTTGGTGTCTTCGATTTGTACCAATGCCTTTACGCCATCTCCCGACGGTGAAGTCCAACAGGCAATTACGTACTCATCCTTAGCCAAGGATTCCTTTGTTTTGGCTACGTCAACGTGGTCAAAGTCACAAACAATAATTCCGTTGTGCTCAACCAAATCAACGTCGGCGCGGCGGTTGAACTTGCCGCTGAACAAAACCACAGGAAGGTCATTCTTTTTGCGCTTGTCACCCGCTCGAACAGCGTCAATTATCTGCTTATTCTTGCCGGTTTGGATGCGCTCAAGGGCCACGCTCAGTGGAACGTGGTGTGGGTTCTCCGTGTCGAACACGGATTTGAACATAGTTACAATTGGGTCAGCCATTGTTGCGATTCTGTAGTTCGTGTTTAAGTGCCTCAATCAATTCTTCATTCGTGATTTTATTCGCTTCTGCATATGTATCAATGAACTTATGAAGGGCGAACACGAAGTTGGTAGTTCCGTCAAGCGGAACAACACCAAGGGCTTCCTGCCAGTACTCAAGCGACTCGATGTATTCGAGCCGCCCGATGTCTATTTGTTCTTTCGCAGTTGTAATGCAATGGTATACGTTACTGCGGTCTATCTCTACGAGAAGCGCAATTGCATATTCAGAAAGTCCAAGTTTCTTCTTAAGAATTAAGGAAATCACTTGCCGCGCTACGACGTTCAGGTGCCGCCTTGTGCGCTCTAACGGATTCACGCTTGACAGCCGCGCGTATTCTTCGCACAGGATATTGAATCTCTCCTTTTTCAGCATCGGAAATGTTTTTTAATTGTCTAATAATTACTCTCAGGCGCTGACGAACGTTCTCTGCAGAGCATTCTAACTCTTCTGCAATCTCTGGAATGGTAAATCCCTCTACGGTTTTGTTTAGGACAAACATTTGTATTGTGTCCAACTTTTTCTCCGCGGAACTCATAAGCCACTGAAGAGTGTTGTCATACTCTTTGCTTTCGGAGATTGCATTAACTTCATACAAAGACCACTGCTCGTCACCATCACCTCTTAAAAGGGTGCATTCTGAGTCGATTGGTAGGTTGTTTTTTTGAAGAGTCTTGCTCTTGAGCATCGTACGTATTGCGTTCCAAACGGTCATCTCAACAGATGAGTATAGGTGCTTCTCGTCTTCATACTCAAACTCAGCATTATAGCGGCTTAACACTCCGGCAATAGCCTTGTAACGAACCTCCGAAAGGTCATCTTCATCTTTGATGAAGCATCCGTGCTTACGGGCTACAAAGTGATAGAACGTGTCATCACTCAGAAATCTCTGCAGGTCTTTCAGTGTCAGTTTCATTGCTGTATTGTAATAAAGTTGCTCCAAGTTCGGGGTCGAGTTCTGCAATCTTTAGCATCAACTCGTGTTCCTTTCTATAGGCCTCGTTTAACTCCTCTTGAGTGCTGTCTTTGCCTTCGTTGGCGAAGAGGGCCGCGGCCTCTTTGAGGAGGGCGTCGGTTTGCTCTTTTACTGCGGCGCACTTGGCGCAATTTCGGCATCTAACTCTATTGGGCATCTTGAATTATTTTACGAGTGTTAGACTCATCATTAATTGTCATATCGGTAGACACAACTCCATCGCGTCGCTCAATGGCGATAAGCAATAGGGTTATGTATCCCTGCAGGTCGAAAAGCGTGTCAACGCTTTGCGCTCCAATGCCCTGGCCACGAAGGCGCATCAACTTGTCGTCCATACGGGCGCCAAGATTTATGACTGCGTCATCGGTTCCAAAAACATTTAGCGGATTCAGTGCGCTATCTCCGTACTGCCTATTCTTTTGAATCAGTAGGTCGCGCGTCGCCTTCATTATGCGATTGATGTCCTCCTGTGTTTGGGTGATATCCATCCCTCAATTGCTTTAATGTTAAGTTGTAGTATGGTGTGTAGCCAAACTTTATTGGCCATTGTGTAACTTCACTTGGCGTGAAGTGTGCTACGATGTATTCCGTTGGTGACTGAAACAAGATGAAGACAACTATATCGGACGTTTCTTTGTCCATAGTGTGCTTGTTCGCCTTGAGCGATTTTTCACAAGCCTTTATTGATATCTTCAGTTCTTCTCCTTGCTTGGTTACAATCAAGTCGGGGTCTGCTACAGCGGTTGAATGCTTTTTGATAAATGTAGACACCGAATATGATGAGTACTGCGGAGTTATTTCGTAGTAGTGCCTTGTTAGTAGTTCTGCGAGAATCCCGATATAATCGGTGTAATACTCTCGGTCTACCTCTCCGCCGAATAGGGCGGAATCAAGTGTTCCTCTGCGCTGTTTTGGCGTTCCCTGGTACCTCTCTTTGTTTACCTCAACTCTCTTTTGAGTTAGGTCGTGCGCATAGTTTTTTAGGTACTCGGGAATCCCTACTTGCTTCATTATGATTCAAGGTAGAAAAACGAGCGAGAAATTGCTTTCTTTTCAAGAACCTCTAGGATTCTAAAATTATCACTTTGATTGAAGGCGGCACTGGTTCTAGCAAATACCTGCGATTTAAGCGTTGCGGCTGTCGCTTTTTCGGATGATAATTCGTGTGCGCTATCTCTAACACTGACTATTTCCGCAATTGTGGTGAACCACGTCTTGTTCTTTTTGTATTGAACTTTCACCTTCATATCGTAAATCATACGTCCCTGTTTCATATTTATCAGCAAATAAGATTTTTGATTTATCTAACTTTGTTAGGTGAAGAATTGGAGTCCCGGAGTCGTCAGCCTCAATGATTGTCTTGAGGTAGTCGTTCATAAGTATGACTACGTTGTCGCCTCTTTTGCTTGGGAAGAATAGTAAAGAACATTTTGCATTTAGGTTCAATCGTGGAACCTCAACTTCTGCTTTAACGTCCAAGCAGGCAAACGAGTAATCAATACTCGCATCTCCTTTCATCACCACAAACCCGTCCGGGAAGCACTCCCAAGAAGTGCCTCCCTTTCGGATTGTTTCGTTCATAGCGAAAGCGCAAATGAACTGACTGAAATCCATTAGAATGGTAAGTCAGTGCCCTGTGGTTGTGTAAACGCGGCTTTGGTGTTTGACGCCTTTGCGCCGTTTCCGGCACCGCCGCCTTGATAGACCTCCATATAGTAGCCGCCTTCTTTTGACTGCTTCCAGTTCAGGTTAACCCATCCGCGTTCGTTCTTTGCCGCTTCAAGTTTCTCAAAATCCTGTGGGCCTAACGCTACTGATATTAACTCGCCGTATTTACCTTCTTTTACTTCTACACGGCCTACATAAACTTTCTTTTCCATTTTGATTTAATTGAAAGATTCATTAATTGCTTCTGCTACTCGGCGATACTTAAGGGCATATCGCGCGACCTCCTCGGTCTTCCCGTTTATTGCGTCCTCGTGACGGCTTTTGTAAAAAGCCAAACTGCGTCGGCTCAATCCCGTCCCCGTTATACCGGCGCTTGTCAACTCTCGGTGTAGTTCGGTTGGGGTCATATTACGACCAAGCATAATCACATTGACAACGAGTTGCCTCGTTTCTACTGCCTCACGATTGGAGGAGTTTCGTAAGTCCACATTTAAGCCGCGCTCGGCGGCTTTGAACGTGTCCGCTACTGACTGCAGTCCGCGCTTTCGCTTTGGGCGGAACATTGAGATGATATTGGATAGTAATCTCATTTGATTAGATTTCGCCATACAAGGCAAACGTTTCAGTTCGTGCGCCGTTGTTTAGCCATTTGTTAATATTTGCGATTGCCGTCCAAAACTTCTCTTCGCCCGATGCGAGGGAGCGGTCGGAGGCGCGGTACACACCACACAGATATGGGGATGATTTCTCTTGGACTACCCAATAGAACTCATTTGTCCCAAGAACCTGCGTGTAAATGTAGGCCTGAATATCGTAGCAAAAGTTGCCTACGTCATATCGGAATCCGTGAATGGAGCGCGTACTCTTTGAGTCGGCTATGAAGCCGTGCTCTTTGGAATAGCAGTCCAAGAAACCGCGTACAGGAACATCACCAATCCAGGCGTTAATCTCGTGTTGTGTAGTTCCGGTCAGGTAGTGCTTAACGGGCGTTAGTTCGCCCGTTTCGTGATTGATGACCTCGCTATTGTTCAGTCGTTCAATCATACGCTCTGCAGTAACCCAGTCATCTTTTGATACAATGGTAAGATTGTGCTGTCGGACTTTCTCCTCTTGCTCTTTCTTCCATTCTTTGTATGGGTTTGATGACCTTGGATTTTTGTATGTGCTTCCCAACTCAAGAATAACATCACTATCATCAAGAACGATGAAGCGAGTTTGCAGTTTCTCGGGCTCTAAAAGCATACAATCATACAAACTGCCGAACGTAAGAGCATCGGATTCTTTCTTTAGTAGCCCGAGCATATACATCTCGAACAACTTCATATCCTGGCTCTTTGAGCCGTCGGCGGCATACTTGAGCGCCGAGTAGGACACATAGCCCTTCCCGGTCGCCTCAAGTAACTTTGTCGCAAAGTCCATTACGCGAACTTTTTGATTGCAGTAATCTGCTTCTCGGTGAACGTCGAGCCGTACTTGCTCAAGACCATCTCGACCGCTTGTGGTGCGCTCTTGCTGTTCTTAATGTAGTCAATGGCTTTGGCGAACGTGTCATCGTCGGCAGATGCCTTGGTTGCCGCCGCTGTCACAGCGGGAGCGTTTTTGCCGTGAGTGTTGGTAGCATCAGCGTCCTTCGTGTCATCAATGAGAAACAGGCCGTTGAGTGCATACTTACGAGCGTAGGATGAGGACGCGCCGAATGACTGCGCAATGTCCATACCCTTTCGGTTGAGGTCGACCCCGGCTTGTGCGCTCACAATTACGGAGTCGGTACCATCGGTTAGGCAGGCCGTTGCGGTGATGACCGCTACGCCTACAAATTCAGTAACGTGGTCACTGATGGTTAACACCAAGCCGTTTGCGGCGAGGAGTGGTTTAACTGCTTCCAGGATGTCTTCTTGGTTGCGGTACGAATACTTCCCGAAGGAGTTGTATTGCGATTTAGGCGCTTTCAGCGACTGCTGAACAGCGATTACTCGGTCTTGAAATTTAGACATAGTAGATTAGTTTTTTGGATAGCGTGGTTGGCGGCTACCCTTCGCCGTTGATTTAATTTTATTCAGTAAGTCAAAGAACCTTCCTCAATGGAGGCGGCAAACATACAAAAAATATTTGACGTGTGCAAATTTATTTTTCAGTATTCCACAATTGGTCAGCGTAGCGGTTGATGGCTACGTTCACAATCTCTCGGAAGAAGTATCGGTTGTTGGGCATCTCTACCCACTGCTTGAATCCGGGATAAACTTGGGTTAGTTCGTCTACGATGGAGTTCAGTTCATCATTGCGGAAGCGCATCTCAATGCGCGTCTCATCGTTTCCATCGTCTGCTATCTCGTATTTTTTCATACTTAAGGTACCTTCAGTTAAGTAAGTAGTTACCTTCAGTAACTTCGGTAACTACTACTGAAGTAGATACTGAAGTAATATACCGAAGGCAACCACTCGCTTTTATTTTAGTTTTAAACAATTATAAACAAACTCAATGCTTGCGCGCCCAATGTTCGGAAACCAGTTTCGGAACTGCGGGTTTACCATTCACAATCAGCGACATTAGGATTTGTTGGCCACGCTTCATATTGAAGCCAGACCATCCGTTTTTACTCCCGGCCAATAAAAATATTGAGCCAAAGTAAGTCCCCAAAACCTCGCCATCCGCATCGGACAGCACCACAATGTCGTCCGTATAATCGGATGCCTCATTGCAGTAGAACACGTCTATACCGGGAGCAATGTTGTGAACCGATGCGTTACTCTTAAACGAGTGGGGAAGGTCTTGCATAGGTGATTTATCGTCAATCTCCTTGAGGTATGAAACTGAACTTTCGCCCTCCTGTGGGCTTATTAGAATTGCGTATCCCATTGGTATATATGTTTTAGGGTTTCTTGAAAAGGATTTCCTGGTATTTGCTGAACTAACTTTAGCATATCAATAGCCAACTCACGAACCTCAACCTGGGCGTGTTCGGAAGCCCGTAACTTCAAGAAGTTTGCAAACGAGCGCATATTGAACATAACATCTGCCGTGATTTGCGAGTTGTATGCCTTGAAGAATCGTGCAGATTCTTTTGCTCGCTTACGACCAAGTGTTGGCGTGAGTTTCTCAACGTGTTCGTGATACAACTTATTAGACAACTCGGAGAACGATATCAGTTTCTCTTGGCTACCTAAATCCCAATCAATGGGGACATAAAAGTTGTCTTCTTTAAGTTCCTTGTATCGCGCACTCTCGGCGTTGAGCGATGATATCCTGTGTTTGAGCAAGTGGATGTGTGTTGCGACGTCGGTAGTCACAAGGAAGTGAACTTGCGCCTTCTCAAACGGCGTTTCGTGCCCGTTATTCCAAAGCATATCAATCAGCGCGGGGATTCGTTTCAACTTATCTTCGTTGAGTTCTCGGCTTGTAGAAGTCCAGGCGCTTTGCGCGATGATTTGGTCGGAGCCGTAGTAACCAAGTAGTTCTACTTTATTTTGCATATTGATTTAATTTATTTTCTACTCTATTCCAATAGACAATCGTGGATTGTTTTTTGTGACCACGAGGGCCACCATTCCAACATCTTGCTATACGTTCAAACTTATGATTTTTGTGCATTAAATCAACGTAGTCGCACCACATTTTTTCAGATTTTTTTTCTGAAAACCTATCTTGAAGTGTGTACTGATAATCTCTACCATCTAACCTTAATTGGCGGTTTAATTCCGAAAGGAATATAGGTCGTATTTGCAAAACTCCTGCGGCGTTTTCTCTTGCGTTATACGCCATTGAATCGCCTCTGCTCTCAACATATTTTTGAGCATTTAGAAGTGCGCGTAGCGAGTCCTTTCGACTGCGCTTTGGCGCGGTGTACTCTGCTTCCACCACCCCGGTTAGGTTATTGCTCGTTAGTGACATCGTGGTCACTATGAACAGCGTTCCCGCAAGTACTGCATTTCTCATTTAACTTATTTTCTAATTCGGTTATGCGCTCCTTGAGAGCCATAATTTGATAATACTGCGCCGTAATTTGGTCGCTGTAAGTATCGGACGACATATTAAGAGTCATTAGAAGTCGGGGTTACGACCACGTTGAGTTCGGTAATCTCGGTGGTCAAGTTGAATTTCAGCCATCAGTTGATGGACGCGGTCAAGTTCTTTGTAGTCGCAAATGGACTCATTTATCAGTTCGTATAGTTCATCCCATTTAGATTTCGTCATCGTCGTAATCGGATTTTAGTTTCAATAACTTGCTGTAAAGTTGCTCGGACAAACTATCCGACAACTCCTGGTCTTCTATTGAATCAAACATATCAATAATTGCGTTCATCGTACCTTCAAATAGCGCATTTGTAGCGCCGTCCTGTAAGTCGCTTCCCGCCTTGGCTACACACCAAGTTAGAATGATTGCTTCAACCTTGTCGTTTGAGATTATGTCAACCAGTTTTATGACGTCGCTGTCGTCAGTTGAGTTTCGTATTGCCGACATAAGTTCATCAAACTTTACAATAAACTTATCCTCATCGTACCCAAACATTTCGGGTAGCGTTACACTATTTTTCATTTTTCCGATATTTCAATTACTATGTCTTCGTATCCCGCGGCGGCAAGTTCGGCCCGAAAGCCTCTCGCCTCATCCATAGACTCGCATTTAAAACGATACTGAATGTCGTCGTCCTTAAATAAGATGCAGATGCTCATTGTTCAAATTGTTGAATAGTGTTAAGAAGGAGCGGCTCGGAATAAACGGGGGAGTTCCAAAGGTCTACCTCAAGGATGTCAGTAGAGGCGGAGGCGTTGTGAGCGTTGAATACTGAAAACACATATGATGCCGTGCGCACCTTGTCGCCTTTATCCCACAGGAACTGCGCTGTTTTGTCGTTCAAGAAAATAAACGCCAAGGCATATCTCTCGTCGCGCTCGCCAATAAAGCGAAGGAGGCCTTCTCCCGCTCTTGATGCTGTTTCAACTGCTGTGAACAGGTTAATAAGCCTTGCTGTATCAAACATAATCTATTTCGGTTAAGTCCGGGACAAGTGCCGCATCTCGCATAACTGATTGGAAGGAATCAATTAGCGATAGGGCGTAAGTCCCCGGTTGTGAAACTTTAGCAGTATAGTACTGCTCAATCAGTTCGCCGTCAAACAATACGCTGACAAGCGTTTGTCCGTTGTCAACACGGAGGGTGACCTTCAAGTCACCCTCGGTCGCAGAGAAAGTAGTTCGTACCATTATTCAAGGTCAAATTTAAAGTTCGTAATTCGGTGGATTAGTTCGGAGCAATCAGTGTCGGTATCTCCGTTCTCATCTTGGTAGATTGGGTAGATAGAAGCGTGTGGCTTGTTTTCGGCGTCGTACCAAAAGTTTAGGTCGTAGTCACAGCCCGAGGCCTCAAAAGCAAACCACAGGTCATCAATTAAGAATGACAATGGGGCGCTTTGTTCGGCAAAGAATTCGGCTTGATACATTGGAAACATTTCCCAAGTTCCGAAAATCATTTCCTCGCCGTGCATCAGCATCATAACGAGTTTTTGATATTCCTTGCCGTTAATCTCGGATTCAACGACTCCGGAATCTCTAACAACGAAGGTCAGTTCGTTTGAAGGTATTTGCTCAAAGTGCATAATCAAATGTCTAAAAGGTGATTAAAATTGCGGTCGCTAACTTGGGTAGCCCATATACCCGAATCTGCAAGGTCGAAGTCCAAATCAAGGATTTCGCCACGGGCGATTTTGGCGTTAGCCAAATCAGCCGCCTCTTCGGGGCTGTTTGCTTCAACGGGAATGTTAATCGCGTTGACGCGTTCTATAACAACATAGTACTTTGTCATCTTACTGAACAATTAAGTTAAAGACATCTTTAATTTTAGTATTTAGGCGCTCAAAGGTCGCCTCATCAATAATTTCAAGGTCGTGCAGTTCGCTAACCTCTTGTTGGATTTTCACCAAGACATTCATTCCGTGTCGGTGGCTCTCAATCATCTTTGCAACTTCGTCCATCTCGTAGACGACTACTTCTTTAAGTGGTTTCATAATGATAGTGAATTAATTAGATTCGTAATTAATCAAGGCCTCCTCGAAGTCAGCCATATCCATATTTCCGTATAGTTCAACTATGTGACGGATTTGTGAGCGGTCAAGGCCAACTACAACGCTAGCCCTCGCGTTCATCACGACATAGTGAAGACCCTTCCCGGGATTAGTGTCCCATTGGAAGAACCCGTATAGTGTTTCTACACTCTCGAATGGCTTCTTGCCTCGTACGCGCTGATACTCGCAGTCGCTATTGAAGTAGTTACGCATATCGTTGCGCCATTGCCCCATAGCCTCGCTGTAGCGGTCTTGGATTAGGCCATAAGTGCCGGGCGTAGTTTCAAGGTTAACTTGGATGATGCGGCCCCCCATACCGCCACGAATGTAAGTGGATGAATTTCTCTCCTTGGAGAGTGAACCAATCCGGTGGTAGCCACCTTGGACTAACAGGGTGTTAAGTTTAGCCATTGCAAAGTCCTTGACTTGGTCAAGGATGTCTTCAATGTCCTGTGTGCCCTCCCAACCGAGGGACATCCATCCGTACTCACCAACCAAAGGGTAAGCATCGTTGTCAGTCATAACGACTGCATACTTTTCAAAGTTCTCTTTCAATTCAGTCATAATGAATTAAGGTTAAAGGTTAATTCGGCCTCGGTTATCAATGCCTTCCGGGCGGGAGGCTTTGTGTCGGTTATCCCATTGTTCGTGCCTACGGCGGTCAGCGGGAGTGTTGTATGTTTCGCACATTACACAAACATTGTGGTAGTGGTATTCGCTACCGCAGTTCGTACACTCGGTAACTTCAAGGTCTTTTACGCCGTCGGCGTATAGTTCGTCGCAATACTGAAGGATTGCCCTCCAACCGCCCCGGTCATTGAGGAGGTTTACTGCCGTCCAAAATAACTTCTTGTCTTTCATAATTAAAATTCGGTTTCAAGTATTTCTAACATTTCAACTTGGTTGTCAACACTATTAACATCCTTGTCCTTTTTTAGGATAGCGCGAACTGATTCGTTCTCAAGTGCAATCTTTGGGTCGACTGACGCCTCGCCGCAGAGGTAAAAGAAATCTAATTTAGTCATAATAATAGTGATTTAAATTAAGGTGAACCTTACCCGAAGATAAGGTCACCATATACACAAAACTGCAAGAAGCCGTCGGTCACGATAGCGTCGTGCTGACATACTTGGAACTCCTGTAGCCAACGCAAGGCGAGTTCCGTGTTATCGTTAGAGGCTACTGCCTTAACGAAGTTACCAATGATGTCCCGGTGGAACAGGGTCGCCGCGCCAATTACTTGGTCGTTATCGTTAATGATAATCGGGTGCCCCAAGAGGACATACTGAAGGATGACATCCTCCCAACAAATGCTCGCGCCCTCGGGGTTGTTCTTCTTCAGTTCCTCTACGGCCTCTTCGTAGAACTTATCAACATAGTCAAGTTTAACCCCGAACTCGACAAAGAAGTTAGATACCAAGCCTTCCCAAAAGTAGCGCAGAGGAGCGGCTATCCGCGAAGAGGGGACAACAACAATCCCGCTCTTAAAGTTCAAAGGATTTCCAAAGCCGGAGCAAGGGAGCGTATCGCCGTTGTTGGCGAAGTAGTCAATCAGTACGGCGGCGCGTTGTTCAGCGGTGTACTTGTCGTTGAGCAATTGGGTCATTCGGTTTTGCATAGCGCAGAGAATTGTGATGCCGTAGCATCGGTTCGTATTTTATTTATTTAGTGGGCGTGAGGGAGTCGAACCCTCACACATACCATACACCCGGTTTAGTTATTGAAAGTCCCATCCGCCATCAGATTGGCGCAAGTGAGGCTCTTCCTTAATAAGGGTCGGCTCTTGGTCTTCATCCAAGGCGTCAATAACTTCAATGATGTCATTGTCATCACTAAAGAACCCATCAACCTCCGCGGCTTGGTGGGCTATCCATTCGGCTTTGTCAATATCCTCGGCCTCAACTATAAGCGATACCGATTGGTATCGGCTCACAACAATTATATACTTGTTCATTTCTTTCTCTTTGTCCATTTTGGGTCAATGTCTTCGTTAATTATTTTGTCAATGCCGCCAAGTTCATTGGCGAACACAAGCGGAGTTACATACCAAGGGTAACCCGTTGCCTCTTCAAGGGCTTCGGCTACTGCCTCGGCGTGGTCAAGGCCGTCAAGAACAAGGTTCCTGTAGTTAGTGGCGTGTTCGTTTTCAACAATGTAGTATCCCATTTTATTTCAGTTTAGTGAATTACAAGGTAAAAGATTGAGGCGAGGATTCCAAGAACACCCGCGCCCATAACAAAGCCGCCCTCAAGTTTGCGGAATGTTGTCTTGGCGTTAGCCATAAGGTCGCCCCCGGTAATCATCGTGATGATTCCGAAGAACATAATAATCAAAAGTAAGTAAGCCATAATGATAGTGATTTGTTAATTGTTTTCTTATTTAAGATTTAATCGTGAACCAACTTGAATACCATCGATGTACTTGATGGTTACTGAACAAACTTCGTCGCCGTAGCGGCAAGGCTTGGTGATGTAATGCACCCGTGGTGCTACTTTCTTGGTGGGCTTTGAGATGAAAGCCTCACCGAATACTAACAGGCCGGCAAGTGCGGCGGGGATGGCGTGAATAAGAATAAAGTCCATTAGGCGCGAGATGTTAGGATGTCAACAATTTTATCAAGAGAATTAACTTCGGGCATTGGTTGACCAATCACCCAATTGTGCTTTTCGCTCCACACGAAACGCTCGGCGCTGATTTTAATCTCAACATCCTCGCGTTGTGCGGCGAAGTAGTTACTGAACAAAGCCTCTGCGAACTTCTTGTAGTCGCTATCAAAATCTTTGTTGTCGTGTAGCCCCCGGCGTGAACCTACACGGGATAGTTCGGGAAGGCGACCTTCGTGTTGTAGGCATACGAAGGTAACAGGAGTGATATTGTAATCAAACTCAAACTTAACAACCAACTTAACGAAGTCAGTGTTTCGGTCAATAGCATAACGGCTCATCTTTTGTAGATTTATTGGTTAAGACGCCCCGTAGGGCGTTTCGGCTATTCAAGCCATCATCAGTTAACCTGTTAGTTACCCGTAGCCGCGGCCCGGGTAAGTGAACCACCATCGTTCGTAAACAATGAGCGGAAGTGGTCAGTCCAAAAGGCCGCATCTTTAGGGTAGTGGCGGCGATTCTGCCCAAGGTAGGCGTGAACTAAAGATTTAGTTTCATCAGCATCACGCTTTTTGAACAAAAAGTCAAGAGCCAAGGCGCGGAGCGCGGTAGAGAATTCTACTTCAGTTTTGCAAAGGAAAGTCATAGCAAAGGGGGGTATTGTGATGCGGAAGCATCGGTTCATATTGGTTAAGACGCCTCACGGCGTTTCGGGTACTAAACCCATCATCAGTTAACCTTGCAGTTTTGCGTACATCTTAAACTTGCTTCCGATGTACGATACGCCGTATGGGCGGGCACCTTCCCAATATACTTTCTCTACATTTGATTGCTCAATAGCATCAAGACGAGATTTCGCTTTGATTCCGTATTTGACGGAAACGATGTCACCTTTGGCGTCAACGGAATAAACATAGAATGTTTTCATATCACAGGGGGTTTAGGCACAAGCCGATACAACGAGAGAAACAATAGCGATAATCGCAAGAACAAGCAATTGGTCTTTTTTCATAGGTAGATTATTTACAGACATAAACAAGGCGTGAATTCACGAAGATATTCTCTTCAGTTTCAATCGCATCTTTAACAAACTGAATTTTAGCCTTGGATACAAGGCCGCGGTCGTTAGCAATGTACTTGGCGCCGGATGTGGTACGGCTTGAAGATTTGCGGGTAGTGCAAGACAACTTGAACAAATCAGATTCTTTAGCGGGAATGAAACGCATAACTCGGGGGGGGTTAGTGAGTGAGTGAATTTAAGTAGTGGTGACGCCGGTCGCGAACCGATGTCCGTCCATCTCGTAGTGAGAGTCGGAGCGCCACCTTTGGAAGAGGAGGTCAGTAGGGGAATGTGAGTACTATATGTGGTCTGCGTTAGGCCTGTCCTAATATCGTGTTCATCATATCCTTGGTTATGAGAAGGTCGCAGAGGGATTTTCGTCGCCCCTAAAGCATCGTCTATCACCGGGCGTTTCCCTGTTCGTCCGGGGATATGAACTTGGTTCCAATGCGCCAAGGCGCTCCCCCCGGCTTACTATCAACGGCGTTGACTGATTGTCCGAGCGGCAGAACGCCGCGGTCGGTGATGAAGGACTCAATCACCGCCGCGCTCGGGGTCAGTCGTCGCGCACCTTTATGTGTAAGACGATGGAGAGAGGAACCATTTGACTGCTACATCGGGCTTATGGCTTGGCGGTATGGGGCTGTGGTCGGCCCCCCGCTCACCCGCTCTCTCGTCGGGTCTCTCCGGCACCTTGCGGCGTCAGCCTTGCGGCCTCGGGGAGGAGTCAGTCGGCCTTCTTATGTCCCGGTCTCGCCGGCGTCGTCCTTGACTCTGATACAAATGTAGTCAGGATTTCTTACCCACCAAACTTTCCCCCAAACTTTTTTCACTTTTTTTTCGCCGCCCCCACCAAACCCGCGCCACCAAAGGGTTTCCGAAGGAAAAAAATTTTCAGAAATTTCACCCGCTCCAGGTCAGCACCACCCAAATCGGGGGCAAACTGCGTTCCTGGAGAACTGGAGAGCGTTCCTGGAGAGCATCCAGGGGCAGAAGTTAGGCCCGGGTTATGCACACACGGCCGCAAATGGGTACATATATCACCACTGCACCGGGGGCGGACTTACCCCAATCAGGTAGACAGGGGGAGGATACAGGACACAGGACAGGGGAGGATAGATGGCGTGGGGGATAGTTCCGTATGTGTGAATGACTGCACTCATTTCAAAACTTTAGGGGGAAGGCAGACAATCGTTTCGGAAGGGGGGTAGGGTACCGATTGAATCGACCGGGGGGGTAGTTCGTGTTTAAACATCAAATGAAAATCGCCAAACTATTTTGGGCAAACGCCTGGGGGTCAGGGGGTGGGGTTTGGAAATCCGTTTCGGGTTGCGCGCGTGAACGTTGGCGCCGCTGTAGAATCCCGCAGGCACGTATAACTCTACAGGATTTACGTTTATATCCCCCTTTTTTGGTACTTTTTTTTGGGTTTCCTGGAGGCAATTGGGCCCGGTGGGGTTGAGACTTAGATTTCCTATTTAATGGTGTATATCGGGAGTTTTAGGAACACGAAAAAGGCCCCTCTCGGGGCCTGTTGTGAACGGGGTATAGTATGGGGTGATTTTGACTGTGTGGCGAGTGGTCGTGTCGTGGGTGACACTCACTCAGAAGGGGGAGTGACTGAAGACGCTGTTGACTTCTTTATGTTGTTACTCCGTTGCCACTTTGCGAAGTTACGACAAAAGTAATAAACAAAACGGTAATGGTTTTGAACAGATGTTGCAGTTGTTATTAGGGGGCCCAGTTCGCGGCGGGGCTATAGCACGTCAGGGTTCATTGCCCTTGAGCCCTCTAGGTACTGATAAAACTTACTAACAAACTGCCTTCCTTTTGTGGAGAGTGCCCATCGTCTGGACATCACTCCGGGGGTGGTGGTGTGTGGCTCGTAGGTTTCATAGAACTCCTTCTTGTACCCCTTTGAGTACAGTTCTTCTTTTATGAAGTCTCTGTCTACTAGGTCGCGGGCTACCTTCTCCCAGAGTTTAATCGGGCTGCGGTTCATCTTCTGCGCCATAGGCTTAAACAGGAAGGACTCCATAGAGTAGACAAACAGCATAAGTTTGATTTGGGATTCGCGCAGGTCATAGCGCTTCATACAATAGTCTATGACAACTGAAAAATTCCACAGGTAGTCAGCAGGCGGTGGGTCCGCCTTATAGATGATGTCCCTGAACTGCTTTCGCTGTTGCAGTTTCTCTTTATTCATTATATTCGATTTAGATACAATTGCAAAATTAGTATATAATACGTATATTTGCATATAATATAATTAAATACCTATGGACAACAACGCCGGGGAGCATCTCGAGTTCTTTATGGAGATTCGGGAGAAACTACAAGAGATTCAGGATATCGCTTACCACTACGGATTTGGAAACGACTTCGCCTACATCTCTATTGCTGGCATCTATATCGAGAGCGAGACGGACGAGGGCAACTACAACTTTAAGGCTATGACGGACTTCTTCATCGAAAACGAGGAGGAACTGGACCGACTGCTTCAAGTTGGTATCGACACCTACCGACAAACGATACGACGCTCAGAAAGAGCCGACTCTTTAGATGGTCTCCTTGGCGAGTTTGGTATTTCAACTGAAGACGATGAACAATAGTAACATTATTAGAAAGATTGTGGTTGGGGCGGACCCCAAAAACGGTCTAGCATACAAGATTGGAAACACCGTTGGTGAAAACGAAATTGTAGACATCCAACTAGATGAGCGAGCACTGTCCCTTTACGGGCTAGAGCGCTACCTTGTATACGTGCAAGCACCCGACGGTGGTATTGTACTGTGGAAGCAAGTGTCCGGTTGTCCTACTATGATTGAGTTTGACATAAACTTCTGATATGCGCCCCTTGTACGACTTCCACATTAAGGTAGAGAAGAACTTCGAGGACGAATTTAAAGTTGGCTCGCTAACGCTCGCCAAAGATATGCGTTTCGATGACTTTGAAGGCCGAATTTCGTATGCTGAAATTGTGGCTGTACCTGAGAAATTTGGAACCGCCGCCGAAATCGGCGATTTGTTGGTGTTTCACCACCATATCAACCAAGAACCAGACAAGTATTTTATTGGTGGGGGCGTGGCGCGAGTCTCATATGACCCAACAAACTACCAGGGTCAGAGTTATGCTGCTATTTCTCCGTCTGGAGAGGTGAAAATGCTTGGAAACTGGGTGTTCCTGGAGGCCGTGAGCCAAAAACAAGAGGAATATGGCTCAAAATCGGGCCTTTTTCTTGGACACAAGTCCGAAGAGGACAAGCAAGAGGCGCGAGTATACTGCGAAGGGCTGGGGACTGAAGAACTCGACCTAAAAAAGGGCGATTTAGTGGGTTATTCTAAAAATTCTGACTACCTCATCAAACTCCCCAACGGGGATAAGGTGTACCGAATGAAGCCAGACGACATTATTTACAAGGCTGAGGAAAAAGTAGACCATTTTGACTACTTTGACAAGCATCCAAACGCCGTAAAAAAGGCTAAGTAATGGGACGCAAGAAAGGATTCGATACAAAAGAGGAAATGCGCAACTTCCTGTACGCAATGGAGGGGGCCATACGCAATATGGTTGAAGAGATTCAGAAACCTGTTGACCCAGAACTGACCGGCTCGGGCCGAAAGGCTGAGTTGCAGTCCATTAAACAGACGGCATCCGACACAAAGGAGATGTTTCGTATGCGTATGGAAGTCGAAAGTATGTTGCGGGAATTAGATGAAGGCGGCGATATGAGCGAAGACCAGGACTTCAGTGCTGGATTTGCAGAGCAATTTAGTAAGTAATGGCAGGCGTCGTAAAAGTTGACGGAATAGACGTTGTAAATATCTGCCCCAATGGGACGGCTGGAGAGGTTATAGATATTGACGGCCTTCTTATACAACTTCCAGAGCAACCTGCTCAAAGCAAGATACTTTTTCACGACAAGCCAGTAGAAGAACAATTCTGGTCCCGACAGACACCACCAGACGCCATCGAAAAGACAAAGACGATGGACTCCTGGATGGAGCAGCCAAAGGAAATACAAACGCGATTCCTCCCCTACATTAAGGAAGAGTTCCGTCGACGCATTGAAGGACTGTGGTTTTACAATAATGGTGTTCCAACATACATTACTGGTAACCACTATATGATGCTCCAGTGGAGCAAGATTGATGGCTCATTCTACGGCCAGTATCTGCAGTTTCAACGTAAACTATTCATACACGCTGAGGCGTGTAAGGTGGATACGCGTTGCGTTGGGCAGTTGTTTGTAAAGTGTCGACGCTCAGGGTACACCAATATGGCGTCGTCTATGATTCTAAGCGAGGGCACAAAAGCAAAAGACAAGTTGCTTGGCATTATGTCCAAGACCGGTGCCGACGCTCAGGAGAACGTATTTATGAAGAAAATTGTACGTATGTACAAGTCGTACCCGTTCTTCTTTAAACCAATTCAAGATGGAACAACGAACCCACGTATGGAGTTGGCCTTTCGTGAACCATCGAAGAGAATCACTAAAACAAATAAAGCCGCCCAGCAAGGAGAGGCCCTCAACACGGTCATCAACTGGAAAAACACCGTAAACAACGCATATGACGGCGAGCGCCTATATATGCTGTTCCTCGACGAGGCAGGCAAATGGGAGAGGCCAACGGACATCCGAGAAGCCTGGCGCATCAACAGAACCTGTTTGATTGTTGGTAGCAAGATTGTTGGAACCGCTATGGTCGGTTCAACCGTAAACCCTATGGACAAGGGTGGTCAGCAGTTTAAAGAGTTATGGAGGGACAGCGACCCAAGAGAGAGAAACGCCAATGGGAGAACTCGCTCTATGCTGTACCGTATGTTCGTTCCGGCATATGACGCCCTAGAGGGTTTCTTTGACAAATACGGGAATCCAATTGTGGAGACACCGGAAGAGCCTATGCTCAATAGCGACGGCGACTATGTAACAATAGGTGCACGTCAATACCTTGACAATGAGCGCAGTGCACTGAAAAATGATAAAAACGAACTGAACGAAGTTATACGTCAGTTTCCTTTCTCGTTTGACGAGGCGTTCCGCGACTCGGTCGAGGGAAGCCTGTTCGACCTTGGTAAGATTTACGAGCAGGTAAACTATAACGATATGATGTACCCCAGCCCTGTCATCCGCGGGAACTTCCACTGGGCCGGAGGAGTTCAAGACTCTGAGGTCATTTGGGAGCCTTCCCCGGAGGGGCGGTGGTACGTATCGTGGATGCAGCCGAAAGACAAACGAAACCAAAAGGTTAAAGGTCGCCTCAGCGGATGGGGTCCAGCAAACGCCAATATGGGTGTCGGCGGGTGTGACTCCTACGACCTTGACGCCACTGTCGACGGACGAGGCTCAAAAGGAGCCTGTCACTTTTATAACAAGTTCAATATGAACGATGTATCCAATATGTTTGTAGCGGAATACGCCGAGCGCCCACCTCTGGCATCTATATTCTACGAGGACGTATTGATGGCTGCAGTGTTCTACGGATACCCAGTTCTTATAGAGAACAACAAATACGGGATTGCGCGCTACTTTGAGCAGCGCGGATACTCTGATTATCTTCTTGACCGACCCAAACACCTCGGAGGTGGAGGAGCCTCAAAAACAAAGGGCATACCATCAAACTCTCAAGAAGTTATTCAAGCACACGCCCAGGCCATTGAAGCATATATTCATAAGCACGTTGGAGAGCGAGAAGATGGAACATATGGAAATATGTATTTAAATAGGACTCTCGAAGATTGGATTGGCTTCAAGGTGAATAACCGAACCAAGTATGACTTGTCCATCTCTAGCGGACTGTGCCTTCTTGCCGCGCAGGTAAAAACAGAGGCCCCAAAGATGGCTGATTTTGATGGAAAAGAATTTTTCAGGCGCCATAAATACTGGACTAGGGATTCTTTATGATTAAAGATATAATTGTGTATCTTTGCAGTTGAGTTCTTCCGCGAAACGCTTTAGAAACACATTATGTCAAAAGAAAAGAATTTAGGGGCATTCCCCGACCCTTCAGCAAACTCCATCATAAAGATGGGTTCTGATTACGGGAAGCAGTACGCTAAAGCGATTCTGTCACAGTGGGGCGGCCTTGAGAATAATCAGGGCCTTTTTCAAAAGCGCCAGCGTGAGTTTGAGCGCAACCGCGACTATGCCCAAGGAACTCAAGATACTCGAATCTATAAGCAGATTCTAAGCAGCCTTGACCCATCTGGAAATGATGGCACTTTGTTGAACATTGACTGGTCACCAGTTCCCATTGTTCCAAAGTTTGTTAAGATTGTAGTAAACAAGATTCTTTCTCGCAAACCATATCCAAACGTAGAGGCTGTTGACTCAGTTTCGCGCACGGAGAAGGAGATGCGCAAGGCAAAGGTGAAGGCCGTCATCGAGAATAAAGACTTCCTTAAGGAGATGCGCGCAATGGGCGTTTCGCTTAGTGAAGATATTGATGCTATGCCAGACACAACCGAGGAGGCTGAAATCTTCTTGGACACCAACATCAAGATTGCTGCTGAAATCGCAGCCCAAATCGCCACCAATCTCACGCTAGAGTGGAACTCATTTAACGAATCTACGTTCCGCCGTGCCGTTGAGGATTTGGTAGTTTGTGGAGTCGCGGCCATCAAGCGCGAAAACGACCCAAATCACGGGATTGTTGAGCGCTATGTTGACCCATCAACCCTGGTTCACTCGTACTCAGAGGACCCCAATATGCGCGATTTGGTATACGCAGCGGAAGTTCGCCAGATGTCTATTTTAGACCTCAAGCGTGTCGCTAAGGATATCACAGAAGATGACTGGACCAAGATTGCCCGCACGTATCAGGGTAAGTTCGGAAACGACGCAAACAAACTAAACGCTATGTGGTACGACCCAACTACGGGTAAAAACGCATACGGATATGACGAGTTCCGCATCACGGTGCTAGATTTTGAATTTATTGGCCTTGACCAGCAGATTTACGAGGAGAAAACATCTCAGTACGGGAATGTCGGCTTTTATTACAAGGGCGAAGAGTACAAGATGCCTACGCAGTCTGTTTTTGACCGCAAGCCTTTCTATATGGACGTTATGTGCACCTATGGTGGCCTATACGTTCCCGGTACAGATATGCTGTTTAAGTACGGCAAAAAGCACAACCAGCCACGCAACATTCACGACCTTTCTCGTACAACGTTGTCTTACTCAATTGTTGCTACGAACTTCCGCCGTATGATGCCTAAATCTATGGTGTCTAGCATCGTTGGATTTGCTGACCAACTTCAGATTACGCACCTCAAGATTCAGCAGGCAATCGCTAAGGCGAAGCCTGATGGAATTATGATTGACATTGAGGGTCTTTCAAACGTATCCCTTGGAAAGGGTGGAGAATTGTCTCCTCTAGACCTTCAGGATATCTACGAGCAAACTGGTATTATGTACTACCGCTCGAAGAACCCAGAGGGCGGATTCCAGAATCCTCCTATCCGAGAGATTAATAATACTATAAGAAACATCAACGAACTGATTGCGCTGTATAACCACTACCTTCGTATGATTCGCGACGCAACGGGAATCAATGAGGTAATGGACGGCTCAACTCCAAAGGGAGAGCAGTTGGTTGGTGTTCGCGAGCAGGCAATGGCCGCCGCAAACAATGCTATCTACGACATTACGCACTCTTCGCTTGTATTGTTCAAGCGCGTGTGTGAAGACATCATCAAGTGTGTGCAGATTCTTCCAAAAGAATCTGTGCTATACAGGACGTACGAAAAGGCTATCGGTAAGGAGTCTATGCGAACCATTAAAGAGTTCGAGAAACTTCCGATGTACAACTTCGGCGTTGTAGTAAACACTGAGATGGACGATACTGACCGATTGTACTTGGAGCAGAACATCCAAGCATCAATGGCTCAGGGAGAGATTGATTTGGAGGACGCTATTGCTATTCGCAGACTTCGGGATATTGACCAAGCCGAGCGACTTCTCGTCGTACGCCGTGCAAAACGCATCAAACGCCGTCAGCAGGAAGCCCAGCAAAATATCCAAGCGCAAATGGAGGCACAAAACGCAGCATCTGCCGCAAAAGCACAAGCCGACGCCCAGATTGAACAGGTCAAGGCTCAGGCTCGACTTCAGGTCGAGTCTGAACTTGTCCGACTTGAAATGCAAAAGATTCAGTTGGAATACCAACTCAAGAGCCAACTTGAGCAAATTAAAGGTATGAATACCAAGGAGGCAGCAAAGATTTCAGCGTCTATGAAGAAAGAACTTCACGAGATGCAGGAGGAGCGAAAGGACACTCGCGTGTCAATTCAGGCCGCAGAGCAGAGCAAATTAATATCTCAGCGCAAAGGTGAGCGTGGCGAATTGGAGTCTCCAGAAGATAACCAATTAGACAATTTGTTCCGATAAAATTAATACCTTTGCACTATGGCCGCACCAGTTAGTACTATCAATCTAGACACAGCAAAGCGTGTTGATATCACCTGTCGAAAGGGTGACACGTTTACCATATCACTGACGTTTACAGATGATAATGGCGACGATATGCCTGTTGATACGCACTTCTTTAAGATGGCCGTAAAAGAGACTGATACGTCTGTTGATGATGTTATTTCATTTGACGAATTCTCATACGAAATTGACCCAGGCAATGTTGTTACCGTAACAGCGCAATATGACGTTATGGAAACAAAAGAGGCTGGCGTTTATGTATACGACCTTCAAAGTAAAAACGGCCTTGTTGTAAAGACCTGGATTTACGGAATCTTCAAAATAAACGAGGACATTTCACAAGTATGAGCAATATAAGTATACAAACCGGAGAACAAGTAAACATTGGCGTACAGAATCGTACAGCCAGTGGAATCTCTGCTGTTGCTCAACCTAAGACCTCAATCTCTATTGCGGGAATTCAGGGCGGAAAAGGTGACTCGCACTTTACTTTTAGTCAAGACACCCCAGAATCAATCTGGGAAGTGCAACACAATCTTGGTAAAAAACCTTCGGTAACAGTTGTTGACTCCGGTGAGTCAGTGGTTGTTGGCGAAATAGAATACATTAATCTCAACTCTGTACGTTTAACATTTGCTGGAGCCTTTAGCGGTAAAGCATACTTTAACTAATAACGATGGCTATTACTTATCTATCACCCATCAACCTTGGCAAACTGGAAATCCAGAATGCACGGGTACACAACCTGGCTAGCGCTCCATCATCTCCTGTTGCTGGTCAAATCTACTATAACACCAGCGACAATACGTTATACTTCTACAACGGAACAGCCTGGGTAGATACCAAGGGAGATGTACAAGAAGTAGTCGCTGGCGACGGTCTTACAGGAGGCGGTGGCAGTGGTTCGGTAACGCTTAACGTAGGTGCTGGGACAGGTATTACCGTTGCTGCCGATGCGGTTGCCCTTGATACACTTCACACTAGAAACGTAGCGCACGATACCATCACCCTCACAGCGGGTGCTGGTTTGACTGGTGGCGGTGACATTACCACTTCTCGTACGTTTGCTGTCGGCGCAGGCACTGGTATTACTGTAAATACTGACAGCATTGAGTTGACCAACTCTGGCAACTTGACGCAGTACAAGTTGTTGATGTGGGGTGCTAACCAACTCGAGCAACCAAACATCACACGCACTGTAGACGTAAGCAGTAACGAGACAATCACATTTGGTGGTGCTGAGGTTGTTATTGCTGGTAACCTTACTGTAAATGGTACTACCACTAGCGTAAACTCTAATGAGGTAAACATTGGTGATTCTATCATCAAGTTGAATTCCGACGAGACGGGGGCAGCAACTCAAGACGCTGGCTTCGAAGTAGAGCGCGGAACAGACGCAAACGTATCCTTTATCTGGAATGAGACCAATGACTACTTCTCTACAGTCGACCAGAAACTTCACGTAGGAACGGTAGATACGATGACCCCAGCCGGTGATGACTTCTTCTATATGTATGAGAATGCAACGGGAGAGACCGGAATCATTAAGAAGGCAAGCGTTAACGCCGTTGCTGACCTTATGGGAGCACCAAAGTGGTTTACCCTTGACTCAACTCAAGACTCTGTTAGTAAGACTGGTAACGTATACACCGTTACTCACGATTACAACACTCAGCGCATTATGATGGAGGTTGTTGACTCAACCACGTTCGAAACGGTTATGGTAGATATGGCTCGCCCAACTACAAGCACCGTAACTGTGTCTTTTGCGAACATCGTATCAGAGGGAGATTATATCGTGATTCTTTCTGCCGCTAAGTTAAACGGAGATAGCCTCGTTTACGAGGGATTGACTCAATCGCCTTGATATAACTAAAACCAACACCAAGGGGGGCTGGCTTGTCGCTAGACCCCCTTTTTTTTTAGTATCTTTGTCAATCAGTATACTATAGAAGATATGTCTCAAAAGTTTTTAAGCGACGTTGTATTAACTACGATTTCATCTGGAATCTTAAAAGTTGATTCAGACGGAAAAATAGTTAAGGCAGTTGAGGGGACAGACTATGTGAGTAGCGTATCTGCTGGCAACCTAGATTCTCTCACGGATGTAGTTATTACAAGTCCATCCGCTGACCAAATTCTTGTTTACGGACAGCCGGTCGGAGGAACCCCAGGTGTTAACATTTGGTACAACAAGACACCAAACTACCTTACTCCGGCGTCATCTATTAACGCACTTGGTGATGTATCTATTAATTCTGTCGCTGTTGGGAATCTGCTTAGTTGGAACGGCTCTAATTGGGTCAACTGGGCACCTAACTTTCTAACATCTTACACAGAGACCGACCCTATCTATACCGCATCTTCTTGGTATACTACTACAAACAACGCTAGCAATTGGGATACGGCTTACGGATGGGGTAACCACGCTGGGCTGTATGCTAATTTAATTCACACGCATAGCGTCTTTACGCAGGCCACTTCAGGTATTGTAAACGGAGAAGAGGTCATCGTTGCCGGAGAGAATGGATTCGTCCCAGCCTCGGGTTTTGATGATGGCGGTAAGTTCTTACGTGGTGATGGTACGTGGCAGGTGGTCACTACAGACCTTACGGGCTACGCTACGGAGACTTGGGTAGGTCAGCAAGGGTATCTTACATCTTACACTGAGACAGACCCTGTATTCGCTGCTTCTGATGTTTACAGTGTCAGGACTGCTGATATAACAAATTGGAATACCGCTTTTGGTTGGGGTGACCACTCTGAGGCTGGATACCTCACTACGTACACGGAGACCGACCCCATCTACACAGCCTCCTCTTGGTACACGACCACGAACAATGCATCTAACTGGGATACTGCTTATGGTTGGGGTAACCACTCAGGATTATACATAGGGAGGGTTCTTAACCACACTCAAGGTTCCCATTCATACGCTTATCCAGACCCAGAGGCTTGGTATAAGATTGCAAAGGTTGTTCTTAATGGAAACTGCCAATCAATGAATTTGTTTGGTGAGTACCGTGATTTAAGTTATTACTTAAATACAGCATATAAGATTCACATTACGGCTCGTGCTGAATGTGACTTCTTGAGTAATAATGAATCGCACACTCTCCGTGTAAACATAGTAACTACATCTACCAATAAAACTGGATTTGGAGATAAGGTCCGTGTAGTTCTCACAAGACAAGAGGATGGTGTCCGTGAATACGAGTTGCAATACTACAGAACCACTTGGGATGGCGGAAGATGGGAACTTCAAGAAGGCGGTGGATGGACTCTTTACGACACATCTCAAACCGCAGGAACAGAGATTCCTTCAGAGCATATTGTATACAACTCTAATGTAGTTGCATCAAACTTTTACGGTGAAGACGCAATATTAAGCAACGGAGTTACAATTGGAGGAAACGGAATATTTTTCAATGGCGGAACTGGAGCAAACTCTATACGAAGTGTTGCCGGTGGGTACTTGCATTTCTTTGGATATAGCAATGTCTACTTTGACGACCACATCATTGCAAGAGGTGGTATTAGTAACGATGGTGGTGATGTAACAGTAAACGATAACTTACTTGTAAACGGAGTTCTAAAGACCACTGGTTCATTACTCTTTGATGACCTAACGTCTAACGCAATTCAGCACAAGGCTGGAAATGATATTAATACTCTTGTCACTGTTGGTCACGGAGGCTTTGACCATAATGGATATCTGCGTATTAGTGGTGCTGATGTTGCCACTCAATCGTGGGTAGCAGCACAAGGCTACATTACTTCGGAGACAGACTCCCAAACCCTTGAGTGGAATCAGGGAGAGAAACTATTGACTATCAGCAACGGGAACACCGTTGACTTGAGTCAGATGGCTTCTGTCCAAGATGTAGAGGCTTACGGATTCATAACGGGAGAGAGTGATACGCTACACACTGTTACAAACAGAGGTTCTTTAACCTCTAATACTATTTCCGTAGAGCAAACAACCGGAGGTGGTTTTGTGTATCGCACTGATACAAACTGGGGAGATTGGGATAGAAATGGCTTCTCCTTCGCTAATGGTTCTGGAACTGTATTTAAGAGTCTTGGGGCATATGGAGTAAATGGAAACTCCCTTTCCTATATGTACATCGGAACGAATTACACAAGCCATAGCATCCGTTTTGGTTCTGATTACACATACTTCCCCGGTCTTGACCTTGCTATCTCTAATAGTAACAATAGCCACGGAACTGGAACATACTTTAGAGGTAACAGTACGCACTTTGTGCTTGGTTTAATAAATGGAAATACACTTTACTTAAACTATGGTAACGATGGTGGTTTAATCCATTCATATGGAACGCATTATCATCATAACAATTATATAATAGACGGTAACGGTTATGGCATAACTCTAACAGGTGGCAATAACAGAATCTACTTTGATAACAATAATGTTCAGCGCAGAGCGTTAGAGGGCAACTCAGACCAACTACAGATTGGTGAAGGATACAACTACACCCTCCTACAAGCAAACTATTCAACTGTTGCTACAGTTAATACATACGGTTTTGGAATTGGTCAGTATGCAGCATCTAATGAGAAACTTGCAGTAAACGCAGCAGAGGGGATTTGGGCATTGTCTGCATATAAAAGTGGTGTTCAAATTGGTGGACTTCACGTTAATGATGCAATTTTCAATGTTCAAGGCTCTGGTGGAACGGAAGTCAGACTTTCAACCACTGGTAACGCTACTTGGAATGGTGACATTCTTGCCACTCGCACTTGGGTAGCAGCACAAGGATACCTTACTTCAGAGACAGACTCACAAGAGTTGACTTGGAACCAAGGTGAAAAGACGCTGTCTATTACTAATGGCAACAGCGTTGACTTTGCTCAAATGGCATCTATTGCGGATGTAGAGGCTTATGGTTTCATCACCGGTGAGAGCGATACACTTGCAACGGTTACTGGAAGAGGCGCTAATACATCTACACAGGTTGGTCTTAATGCAGGTTGGACTGTTCCAGATGGAATAACGAACTACGGTTCTCATTTCCAAACGAACGATTATACAACAATGAATTTCTTCTCTAGGGCTTGGCAATCAGTTCAGGGAACAAATGGTTTAGCGTATAATTTTACAACGCACTCCAATAATGGTGGCGGTGGCTACGGAGCACTTCAGATTTACTATGGCGAGTCTGGATATGTATATGCTCCTACAAGTTTTAGAGCGCCTTCCTTCCACGGAGAAAGTATAAAAATTGGCGTTGCTGGAAGTGTGCCTACGGTAGATTATGGTATATTCCACCAGAGCGGTGTAGGTCTTGGCATTGTATCTGGTGCAGGTGGTTCAGACCAAGGTATTAGTTTCTGGTCTCATAACGGTTCATCATACTTTGAGAGTGTGAGAATTGCAGGAAGCACAGGCTACGTAGGTATTGGCACTGCAAGTCCTGGGGCTAAATTAGATATAGTAAGCGACTCATCTCAACTATCAATAAGAAGAAGTGACACTAATGGCGCCACTTGGTCATTCTACTCTTGGAACGGTGGACTAAATATTTTCCCCAACGAAGCACTCCCTATATACATAGGTCGTGATGGCTCAACTACAGATTTGAGTCTGTATAATGGTAAACTATTATTTGGGAGTTCTAATGCTTTAGATGGTAACAACGACAGTTGGTTACGTTTAAACAACAGCGGTCACTACACTTCTGGCGTATACACTCCGGGTATATTAAGAAATGACGGTCAGTTTATTAACTACGGAGGCATTTATGGATATGCAAATATCCAAGCAAGAAAAGCACAGACTAATGGTGATTACACGACCGCTGCCCTATGGACTGAATCATATAATGGAACCACTACAGGTATCGCATTTCACATTAGCGGTAATGTTGGTAAGTTCCTTGAGATGCGTACTGACGGTATTCTTTATTGGAATAGCGATAAAGTTTGGCATTCTGGCAACGATGGTTCTGGTTCTGGACTTGATGCTGATACTGTTGATGGACTTCAAGCATCTGTTTTTGCAACAAGACAAGACGGAACGAGATACTCTACCGACTTCAATACAATACTTGCATCCGGATTCTATAACGCAGAAGGAACTCCTCCAAATGCTCCCGGACACTACGGTCAACTGATTGTAGCGAAAGGTATTGATACTGCCCTCCAGATATACGGAGGATATAGCAACGATGAACTTTGGTTTAGAGGTTGGGGATACGGGCCAGAGGCTGACGGATTCTATCCTTGGAGAAAGGTTTGGCACGATGGAAACTTTAATCCAACGTCTTACCTTCCGCTGACTGGCAGTACAATGTCTGGCAGCATAAATATGAACGGCAACAATATCACAAATATTGGCCAAGTAAATGCTGCTCACGCAATCTTCACTAATGACGCATCAAGCCGTGTAATGTACTTGAGAGGGACTGGAAACATTATTCAGTTCCAAGATGCAGCAGCAGCAAACAAGTGGGAGGTAGTAGGTAGACAAGACGAGTTCTATATCTACAAGAATGATGGTACTGGCTCTGGTATGAAGTACTACATCAATTCAAGTGGTAATCATACTATTACTGGAGACCTGTCTGTTAGTGGCGGTTTCTCTGCCTCTGGCTACAACAAGTCTAACTGGGACACAGCCTACGGTTGGGGTAACCACGCTACCGCTAACTACTGGGTTACCTCTAACACAGACCCACAGATTGTTGCAGCATCAAGCGTAACATTCCAATACGATGTAGAGATTCAAGGGCAATTACTTGAGACATCTTCTATCCGTGTTAAGGAGAACATCGTTGACCTTGAGCCTGTAGGAGACAAGGTTAGCAAGTTGCGCCCGGTACGATACAACAAGATAGGAACAGACGTACAAGAGATAGGTTTGATTGCCGAAGAGGTGGCCGAACTTTTCCCAGAGGTTGTACATTATAACGAAGAAGGAGAGGCGGAATCGCTGAACTACACGAGACTATCAGTCTTACTTTTGCAAACGGTTAAGGAGTTGTCCGATAGAATCCAAAAATTAGAGAACAAATAATATGGCTAATCTTTTAAGCACTAACGTATCGGGTAATTTATATGTGTCTGGATATACCGACACAGCAGTTAATAGCGGTGCCTTTCGTTTTTATGACGGTTCAACATTTCGTGGAGGATTAGGACTTGAGGACTGGGCTTTTGGCGGTAGTGCAGCAAATATTGTTATGTACGTTAATGGAGATAACAACTTCTTCATTTCTACGAGTGGTATAAAGAGAGCGCAGTTCAATAGCACTGCTGCCATCTTTAGGACATACACTGCTGACAATGGCTACAACATCCGTATTACAGGCGGTGACCAGTTTAATGCGTACTATAACGACAGTGCTACCGCTATGTACATCAACTGGAATGGTGGCACAACTCGTTTTGGAACGGGTGGAATTAGGTCTGCTGGCGATATTACAGCAGATACTAATATTTGGGCAGCCAATGGTAATGGCCGAATTGCTCTTGGAGGAAACCTTCATATTGACTCTTATAATGGTAATGACATTTACCTTAACTACTACACCAATCAGCCAATCAGAACCTATGGTGCTACTCACGTTAATGGTATAGCATATTTAAATGGATACACAAAAGTTTCATATGATTGGGCCGGTGGAAATTATGGTGCAGAACAACTTACTATTCGTGGAACATATCCATCCATTGCATTAAGAAGTACGACTCACGACTCAAAATGGCTAATTCATAATGATAATAATATTAGTTTCTATTATGGAACAACAGTTGATGATAACTCTTGGAGTCGCAGATTCTTTATTCCAACAGATGGAAACATTTGGATGTCTTGGGCAGATGCTAATATCTCTACACTTCTTGATGCAAAACAAAACGCCTCTACTGCTATTACCACAAGCAACATCGGTAGTCAGTCTGTAAGTTATGCAAGCAGTGCTGGTAACTCAGCAACTACATCTCAAATAGTTTTCAGTGACCTAAAAACTAACTTCCCTTCTGGATATGGTGGTGGTCATAGTTTTGGTGCAAATCATTACTCTATGGGTCTAGACTCTGGTGATGGAGGTTGGAACGGTCCACATTATAGGGATTTAATTATAGGATATCATACTGGTGTTAGAATAGGAGCGTCCTATTCAGGCATTCGTTTTTACAATAATTCACCAACAACAGATGCCAATAATGATGGAAATGGGGACGTTGGTGAAACATTATTGATGACGATTGGCGGTTATGTTGGTACAGCAAATCAGACTGATGTTGTCGTAAACAACAATTTGTTTGCGAATGTGTCAATGAGGTCTCCAATCTTCTATGACTCTAATGATACATATTACTACGTAGACCCAAACTCTACTTCAAGACTAGTTAGTACTAGAATACTTGGCGAGATTAGATTCCAAAATGGCTCTTACTACAATAACCTTGAATACTGGGGTGCACGTATGTACTCTCAGGACGATGGAAATGGTGTGCCATTATACGTTCAAGTTCAGTGGGTAGATGGATGGTATAACGCATTGAAGATTGCGTCTGGACTTGATGACAATAACCCATCTCTTAGAACATACAGAACCACACAGTTAGCCACTGATGCTGGTAATGTTAGTATAGGAGGAACAGCTTCTTCACATAAATTACACGTTTATGGAACCGCCTTCGCTACTTCTGATTTTCGTGCCCCTATCTTCTACGACTCTGATAATACTACATACTACGTAGACCCAAACGGAATGAGTAGTGTTTACGGTGTTGCTATCCGTGGAGACCAAAGTTCAACCGACACAAGCAATCAGATTTTCTTTTGGGATGGGGGCAATACAACTACTTCGGCTATTGGATTTAAATCAAATGGTGGGTATTTCACTAATCCAACTGGAAGCGGAGATGGGTACAACACCTACTTTACAATGGATACTCCAGGAAGAGGTTGGGTATTTAGAAGAGGTAATGGTGGCTCAGACTTTGGAGCGGCATATACTTCTGGTTGGATTTTAAATAATGGAGTGTGGCAAGCAAACGATTCTATGCGTGCCCCAATCTTCTACGACTCTGCCGATACTGCGTTTTATTTAGACCCTGCATCAACGGGAATATCATTAAATGTTGCAGGTTCTGTTAGGGGAACTTATTATGTTGCAAGTAATTATAGCGCAACAGGATATACACAATATAAAGGTTATGATAACAATAACCACTTTATAGTAATTAGAGGCTCTGTATCTGGTACAACAGCCAGCCCAACCATTACTGGCGCACATCAAACAACATTTGTTGAATATGCGGAAAGCAATGACTCTACAGGCTGGTTCTTTAAAACAGCAGGAACTGGTAATTATGATATTGTAGGAAGAATAACTCGTTCATACTCTCAATTTGAAGGGAGTTTAAGAGCCCCTATCTTCTACGACTCTGATGATACCAGTTATTATGTAAACCCAAATGGTACAAGCCGACTAAATGATGTTAATGCTCCTCAAGGGTATGTTAGTATTGGCAATCCTTGGGGTACCGCTAATTCTGCATACTTCCCTAATGGAATCACAACTGCGGGTAATGATAACTGGATTTATGGTCATACTTATATTGGCAATGCCCCAAGTAACGGCAATGGTCACGAATTCTTTATGAATGGAAATTCACATTCTTCAGGTACGGTTACTATTGGCGGCAGCGTAGGTATTGGCACTAATAGTCCAAACAAACAACTTACGTTTGCTTCTGTAAACGATGATGCCATTCAGATACGAAGGCTAACAACAAGCGAAGGAAATACTGATGTAGGAACGGGTATATCGTGGACTTGGACAAGTTCGGGTACAGATAATGAAACTTGGGCTGCATTAAGAGTAATTATGCCCGGAAGCGGAAATAGTCATATGACTTTTAGCACCAAGGCAAGTGGTGGTTCTGTTTCAGAAAAAATGCGAATTACCGATGCTGGCAACGTAGGTATTGGAACTACGAATCCAAGCGAAAAACTGCACGTTGAAGGTGGTTTGCGTGTAAGCGGAAACATAATTAATAGCGGAGCAACATACCTTGGAATCATTTATGACTATGATGATAACGGATATTATTTAAACCCTAGTGCTACATCACGACTATATCATTTAGAGGTTTGGAATAATTTTGACACCGCCACCAATGATGTATATGCCAATATGCGAGTTATACGAAATAACTCATATACAGATGGTATGTATATTGGCTACAATAACGCTGGGAATGGCATAACAAGGTTGTTTGGGGGAACCGATAACGCACCATTAGAAAAACATCCAAGTTATACATATGAACCCGGTTCATTCCGTGCGCCTATCTTCTATGATTCTGCTGACACCGGCTACTACGGGGACTTTGCTGGTTACTCTCGTATGTCAGAGATTGGAGTAACCAATCACTATACATACAATTATCACGAAGTAATTTCTTCCCGTGCAAATAGCACATTCGGTCACGTTGCCTTGTTCCGGTCCACTCAGAGTGCTACATCAAACTATATCCCATTTAGTTTTGAAAGCAGTCACGGAGACCACTCTTGGGGTCAGGTAGCGAGATTTCACATAGGAACAAGTAATGGAGCAGATAGACCGTCTATTCAGTTTAGCACCGGGCATAGTAACACGAGGTGGAACATTGGATACTGTTCCGCTGATGACAACTTCCGAATCGTACAGGATATGGGCTACCGCCCAGATATGTCTGGAAATTACGATAACTGGGGAACTGAAAGATTTAAAATTGACACCGCTGGTAATGTGTGGGCACCCGCCTCATTGAGGACCTCAATTCTTTATGACGCTGCTGACGCAACGTATTACCTTGACCCCAATAGTAAATCAAGGCTCTATACGGTGTACCCAAGAAACCTTGGAGGCGCAACGCTAAACCACCGTATGACCGATATGGGCGTTAATGGTTCTGGCAGTTACGAGGAAATAGAATTCATTGACGGCTCCGTTGTACACGCACACGTTTCAACCGGAACAGGGGCGAATAACGGTTGTTACAACTGGTTTGGTACAGAGTATGTTGACGTAGACCCAGAAAAAGACTACGAATTTAGCGTATGGGTTAGAAGCACTGGAGATGACCACGTCTATATGGGCTGGCACGAACAAGATTCTAATGGGGCCACCATCACATCCAACCCATACTTTCACAGCGATAAGACAAATACTGGTGGAACTTGGGTAAAGTTAACGGCTCGTTTAAAGAACTGGAGAACTCTTTCTAACCAAGGGCCAACGGAATTTGACAGATGGGCTACGGCACAATCGTTCCTTAACAATGTTCCGGGAGCAGCAGCCTGCCAAGATGGCGTAATGCACGAAAACACCCGGTTCATACATATGCGTTGCGGAACGTGTTATGGCTCTGTGTCTGGTAGTAAGACTTACTTCTACGCCCCACGAATCCGTGAGATAACGTATGATGAGGTTCAGAACCACTTTGTTGTTCCTTACTACAACGGCTCATCTTGGGGAGGTAAACTACGCTTTGGATACAACGATTGGGGATACTACGGTATCGGTATGTATGGAGCCGCAGGTGAGTTCCGTATGTCTTCAGATATCGGTGACTTAAACCTTCGTGTGGATGGATTCATACAGGCCCATAGTGATATGAGGGCACCAATCTTCTACGACTCCGATGATACCAATTACTATTGCGACCCAAATAGCCAATCAAAATTCCGTAAACTTTGGATTGACAATGGGGGAGCCTCTGGCGTTGCTTGGTCAAGTGGCTTAAATATGGGTGATGGAACCAACTATTGGAATTTAATCCAAGATGCTGGTATTGCTCGGCAAAGAAACTTTGGAACTGGTGGATACGATTGGTATAACAATACTGCATCTACACAGTTGATGATATTGAGCAATGCTGGTAATCTAACAGTTTCTGGCGATGTAACCGCTTACTCTGATGCTCGCATCAAAACCAACGTACAGACCATTGAGAACGCTCTTGACAAGACCCTTAAACTTCGTGGTGTAACCTACAACCGGACAGACTCCGAAGACACCTCAACAAAGGTTGGTGTCATCGCTCAAGAAATCCTTGAGGTCATCCCAGAGGTTGTCAAGCAAAACGATGAGGGTATGTATTCAGTATCCTACGGTAACCTCACCGCAGTACTAATTGAGGCTATCAAGGAGCAGCAGAAGCAGATTAACGAACTAAAAGAGATAATCAATGGCCTTACCAAGTAGCGGAGCGTTATCTATCAGCCAAATAAAAACGGAGTTGGGTTCTGCAAGCAATAGCCTGCGGACCCTCTCCGGGCTTGCTGGCTTTGCAACCCCCGA
>Ga0208437_1000036_pt1 | contig 45140 bp, 34 predicted proteins | sample ColrivemetaGS705_FD_187602 | JGI IMG/M metagenome (GOLD analysis project Ga0208437, IMG submission 187602) | Estuarine microbial communities from the Columbia River estuary - Flood tide ETM metaG S.705 (SPAdes) (version 2) | ecosystem: Environmental > Aquatic > Marine > Intertidal zone > Estuary... | reverse complement strand
ACAAACTGTATAATTTTCAGGTATGTCAATACCTTCACGAATATTGCCTAACAATCCCCAATTTTTTGGTATGTCATCTAATGTACTTTCCCATTTCCATGCACTTGCAGTTGTATCAATATTATCTTTTTGAATATTCTTTCCTAAATTTTTAAAAAAAGTTTCTTCTGCTTCTTTCAACGCATCTTGTAGTTTAATATGCTGTTCACATGTTTCCCAGCCATTCTTAGGTAACGGCCAGCCACCTATCGTATTTTCATTATACCATTCAATGTGAGGGTAAGAACCAAATATTCTTTCACGTTCAACTCTCCAGCCTTCAACAGTTGTATCATGATGTGCGGTACTATTTCTATGACTACTTGCGCAGTTGCCATTCCATATATTACCATCATAATCTATATAAAGTCCACGTACTCCTGCGCTACACTGCCATCCTTTCCATTTGTTATGTTCTCTTGCAATAGCTTCATCTACACTCATTCTAATAAACTTACCATTTGTATCATATACACGTAGTTGTTTATTATCTAATGGTATCCGAGGATCTGATTTAATCGGCATCTTCTAAGACCTCATATCTATTTTTAGGAAGCACCTTCTTACTCATAATATCAAAGTTACAATGGCACATACTTTTTGTACACATCACCGGTTTTGTTGGCCATTTGATATTCTTTGGTAACTTCATATTACCAAGAGTTCCGCCCACTCTACACCAGCCAATCATCACACTACCGTCAAAGTCTACTACAATCTGTTCTATTCCACTCCAACACAACCAACCTTTCCAGTTATTTGTCTTATCATTAATAAAACGATGGGCACTACTATTTTCACTTAAATTGTTAACATCATCATGCATTTGCATACTGCCACGATATATAGGCCAAGTTTTGGTGTGTTCTATATTACTTGCTAGATCATGCCATTGTCTGTCGATGTATTCTATTTGTGAATCAGTATAAGTATAAAGTGTTTCGCCAAAATCTATAATTAACGGTTGCAAAGCAAGGCTAATATTAGGAATACTAATAACAGTTTCCGCAAGGTCTTGGCAGACTGGCCATATTTCCGGATCATAATGCATCATTATGTTTACGTGTGTGCGACATTGTTCACTCATAATCTTAACTACGTTAAGAAAATGCTCTGCATCACCTTCTTCTGGATGAAAGCTTAAGCAAACATGATCGAATTTCTCTTTGTTCTTTTCCCACCACCGTAAGGTACGACTTCCATTACTGATAAATCCAATGTCGTGTCCAATGGATTTAATATATTCAGCACACTTAATAAAATCTTTCCACAAGGTTACTTCTCCTCCAGTAAATTCGAAATATACTTTACGAGGGGAATAATGTTCTACTGTAGCATCAATGAATTCCCGAATAATTTCAAAATCATTCCATCCAAAACTACCATCATTTAGTATACTAGGACAATATGAACAAGTAAAATTGCACATATTGCCCAAATTCCAATTCACAACTACCCAATCTTTGCACTCTGCATGATGATGGTCTAGTCGGTTATAAAAGTCTTGTGGTCCTAAGGGCATTTATTTACCTTTATCCATTTTATTATCCATTTGATCTTCCAAACGTTTTACCGATTGTAATATTTCCCATAACTTCCAATCCATAGTCTTTGCAAGTTCTAAAATTTCAGCATTAAATTCTTTGTTACTTTCTTGAACCTCATCTACAGGGGCGTCTAACAATCTTATTTTCTTAACCATAATTACCTCCTAGGTTATATTTTTATCTATCCCAACCGGTTGATTTTTCAGTTGCCAATGGATTTCCCACACGTTTGGGATTTATGTATACTAATTTAAAGAAGTTTGACATTTCTACTGTTGGATCACATAATTCCATTCCCAACTTATCTACAAGACTATCTCCCACTTCTAATGTCTTATCATATAACAAGTCTATATCAATCTGACTGTCAGACACAAACTGTTGATATATTTCATTATGAAAATAAGATTTAAACCAATCATAGTCACTAATACTTTCAGCAGTAAAATTACCATCAAAGTTTATATTATAACACCCCAATCGTGCTCCGTATATTGACCATAGCCCATTTTCTATATCTGCTCCAATATTACACCAAGTTAGTAATCTATGATAATTCTTTGGCCAAACTTTAGTTTTAAATTCAGAGGGATCAATAATGTTGCCTTCATCCAGAGACATCTTAACACCTTCTCGAAATCCGCTACGAAACGCTTGAAATGGAGATCCACTGTTGAATATCATTGAATAAGTATTATTCATTTGCTTGTAATCCAAGTCCCAGCAGAAATCTAGTTTCTTAGTTTCATTATCTGCATTTTCGTGTGTCTTCATATCTAATACAAGTTGAACAGGCCAACACTTAATACCACCATTGCCATATACTAAACCGTTTGTTAAATTCTTTGCACCCCAGGATATGACACTGCGACTTAAATCTGTATTATCTGGAAAATTCAATACAAGATCAAAGAATTTTTTGTCAACAATATTATCACCATCTATAGTTATAAATCTGTCTGTACTACTTGCACGTGCACAGGCTTTGTGTGCATTATCAAATCCTTTAATACCATCAATACGTTTTGCCTGTGGATATTTTTCTAATAAATCAGCATAATGCTCTTCTTTATTAGGCTCATCATAACTGAGATAAAATATATCTAAGTGTTTTATTGTAATCGTAGTCATACTATTCTTTTATCCTCTAATGAATAAGTTTTTAATAATTCTTGTGTTATATACATACTTATCTTTTTATATTTATGTCGGTAGTTAATTACATATTTTTCACCTGAAATTAAATTTTCATAGTTTAAATTTATTGTGTCAATAATAAAATCTGGTTCATCAAATAATGTAATGTGAAAATTTTGATTAAGTCTTTTTAACAACTCAGTCTGACCTAAAATATCTTCAACTAATTGAAATGAAAATCCTCCGCATGTAATGTTAATCATAATTGTAGGCTCATCATCTATTTCTAATTTTTTTATAAAATTATTTTTTATAGATATAAGTTTTTTACTATCTTTCCGAATGATCTGGTAACTAACTGTATCTTTTTTATAAATGATATGATAGTCATCGACATTCGTACTCCCATCTAAGAAAATACTAATATCAGATGTTTTAAAATACGCATACATGTTTTTACTATCTTGTATAATACGGTTTTCGATTGATTGGATGTTTCCAGTAACATCAAAATATACTATCTTACAATCATCATCTGAATTATTTACGCACTCAAACATACAATGTCCTCATACTTTTTGATAATATTATCTGTTAGCCAATCCTTTTCTACATAATGAAATGGTAATAATAGTTCTTGGTTATTAATGAAAATTCTTAAATCATCAGTTACATAACTTGGTAATGTTTTATTCCAGTTAGAGGTTATACCTGTTTTTGGTATATTTTGTACATAACTTTTCATATGTATAAATTTAAGCACTTTAATGTTAGTATCAATACAATCTATTGGGAACAACTTCGCAGCAAGAGAAAATGCAACATCAGCACTTATCCAATCCTGCCCGCGGTCATTCAAAAATCTAGTATAATAATAGTTCCAGTTTTCCATAATATCTTGTACTAAACGAAAATAACTGAATGACTTTGTAGATTTGTTAAAGTAAGTAAAATTACTATATACATCAGGTAAATCACACGATGTAAACTTTTTACGATAGTAATCACTTGTTATGGGTTGGTCTCTAAATGTTCTTGGGTTTGAACATAAGCACACATCATATTTGTTTAAAATATCCCACCAATGATCAACTGATGCAGTGAACAACTGGTCTGAATCAAGTATAATAGTTTGGTCAAATGGTGACATATGAATATACTTCCATTTGTTTTCTATTTTCCATTTAGAAGATACAGCATCATCATCCCAGGGTATATCAACAATGTAATCAAATACATCAAAATGCTTTTGTTCTAATCTGTCGTTTGTTTTATCATCAACACACAAACATACAGAATTCTCATGCTGTGTTGCTTTAATACTTAACGCTAACGCATATGCCATACGTAAATAATCAACATCTGTATTTTGTGCAATTATAATATAACCATTACTCATTTACATTCACCGTATTCAAAGAAATTATCTATATGATTCAGAATACTTTGTTTGTTCATAATATGCAAATCAGATTGTTGAAGTCTGACCATGTTTTGAGATTTTTTATTCATCGCAGTTAACATTAATATATTAGCAGGACCATCAATTCTAAAAATTTTATCTGTGTCAAAACTATTCATTAATCGATACACGGGCAATTCCGGTACAGTATCATTACTACCATTGGTAATAATATGCAATGCGATTGAAAATGTATGATCATTTCTGTATAACTTTGTATTACATGAGTATCTGATATAATACCACTGCCAATTATTTTTTATGATATCAACCAATTTAAATAATGTTTCTGAAAATTTACTCTTTCGAAAATAAAGTATTGTTGCCCAATACATATCGATACTAGTACTGGATATTTTAGTAATATCATTTTTAGCATCATTACTAATATCAGTGTAATGTTTAGTAATCATAAAATCATTTTTACTTCCCCATACACCATCTAATACATTTGACATGACAAAGTAATCACAATCGATTACTAGAGTTTCATCATATGGCGATAAGTCATATACATTGCCTCTATTGGTATTGATAAATTTGGCTGGTTCTTTATTACTGTGAGTATCATGATACATACGCATAGTAGAATCTTTGGGGACTGGTATTTTTATAACTCTATCAAAATACATATCAACTAATTCTTGATTATCTGATAATGATTCATCATCTGTAATTAAACATATTTCATCAAATCCAGACAAATTTCTTCTAGCATAGCCTGCACTTGCACAAGCTATCTTTACATAATCAATATATCCATTATTGTGTGAAAATATTATTATACCATTCATTATATTTCTAATGCTACCTTAATATTAGATGAACTACGCAATTGTTCATACTGTATATAAAAGTCATTGATTGCTTCAAAATATTTACTAGATATAGTTTCCAATAATTTACTAATATCATTTATTTTTATAGGTAAATTATTCCTATCAAGAACAACGATACTTGTCTTATTATTTTGTACTGCGTAGTTTAAGAACCCAATAAGTTCCTGAGTTATATCAAACGATCCACCATTTTCATGATGTATTAGAATACTAGAAACTTTATCTTGCATAACCTTTTTATTTAGGTTAAATGTTCGCATCGTATTTCTATACGATAATATATCTTCTAAATCATCCATTGCATAATTCCACCATATTAATACCATCAATGATAGCATAACAAGGTTAAAATGTCAATACAAATTTAAAATAATTAACTGTTTATTTCTGAGATATAAGATAGTATGCTATAAATTGGCATTTCAGTAACAACTCCCAAATTACTACTGTGTGCATCATCTGCTCTTTTTTGTGAAATTTTAACAGATAGTTCGCCATATACATATTTGCCATTTGTGGTTCCTATTGGATCAGTTTCTAATACACCAGCACCGCAATAATATTCACTGTATTCACTGTATTCATTATATCCATTATTGTTATCATTTGTGTCACAATTAGTTAATGTCACATCTATTTCTATACAACCATCATCTGAAAGTTTTGCATAAATCGTAACTGAATTACCAAAGAAACTTGGACTTTCTAGTTCTGAATACACACGTGTATAAATAGTTTGCCAGTCTGAAGTTAGTCCTGTAAATCCCGGACCAGGGGTACCAATCTGATTAGACGAAACTGTTTCGGAATGTTTAATGATCACAACACCGATTGAGTTGAAAAGATTATTCCAAGCAATACTAGGAATATATAATAGTGCACTATCTATCAATAATTCTGCAGAAATTCTAATATCACCGCCTGTGTTAAAATGCCATCTTCGTGCATCATCGTTAGCAAATGAAGTTTTAAATATCATGTTCTTGCCAATATTCACAGTGCTCCATATCATATCTGGATCTGATATATCATTAGGATTACCATATGTCTGTAGTATGCTTGACACGTTATTCTGTAGTGACATTTTACCAATATTAGAATTTAGTTTATTTTCTCTGATATTGGTTATATCTGCACGAATAGTATCAATATAATAAATTATATCATCAAGTGTTTCAAAAGAGCCTTCGAATATGCTATTAGGTGTTGTAAGTGCTGTTCCCTGATGTGCTGCTGAAAAAATCATTGCATAAAAAAGTTCTATCCAATTTTTCTTCATTAACTTCTGGCCTTTATTAACATGATTAACAAAAAGTTGATTTTGACCATAGCCAGCATCACCTGCGCCAATACCAACAATTTCATTAATGTCATTTACTAATAAATTGAAATCATCAGATGTGAATTGGCTACTAATAGGATAACTTTGCGGGGACATTCACCACTCCTTAATTTACTTGAATTGTTATGGTATAGTCGATAATAATTGTTCTATTTGCTGATAGCAAAACAGGATGAAATGTAACGTGTGTTAGCATTGTTGTTTTTGATTCTTCCATCTCGCCATTGCTAGTCACCCCTGCCATAAGACCTATTTCATCAATTGTAAAAGCATTCAAACTTAGCATATCTGGTGAACTATCACTTTCGGGTAAATTTAAACTGGGATCAACTGACTTAACTGCGTTTTCATATGCAGTATGATTTACTTCAACTGAACATACAATCTTGGCAGTATTTGCTGGGACTGATTCATTACTATCCATCGCTTCACCTGCATAGTAAACTGTATTAATAGTCTCTTGTTCATATGATTTTGAATATAACGTTGAATTACTTGAAGTTATAGGAAGTTGGTCATAGTTTCCAAAAACTCTAGGTGCACGATATTCTAATGTGGTAGTAGAATTACTGCCACCATTACCAAATGCCATCCAATTTACAATAGGAGGGGCACCAGCAGAGTTAACACTAGTTGGTTTACCTGCTAGAGCACTAGCAAGAATATAAGCCATATTACCCGGGTGAATGGCGTTCTTTTTTTCTAGGAGTACCTTGCCAGTATCTTTATCATATATTTTAACTTTGCCAATTATCTGGGATGTTACATCATCATTAAACATTTCGGTCTCTCTTCTTTATTATATCAGAACTTAAAGTATTTATCATTTTAGTTATATAGGTATTATATTTTGTGCTTATCTGCTTGTTCCGCCATAAACTGTATTGTTTCGATGGTTGATACTATATGCACAGTATCACCAACTTGAATATCTAGGCTTGTACCGTTAAATAATCCACGTTCATTGATTTGTAATACACTTCCATCTTTTTTGTTGTAATGCATAAACTCTAATTTTTTGTCAGTATTTTCAACTATAATTAGATGTACAGTATTTGCAGCAGCATATCTAAACTTTGTTTCATCTGCAATCTCAATATTTCTATAACCGTGTTCATTTGTTACTGCAACAACTGTATCAGTATCAACACTATGCATAAAGTGACCGCGTCCAAGTCTATCATACACTATAAATGAACGCTTGTCAATCACAGCAGAACCTATACCGCCAACAATACTTGAATCATAATCATCCACTCTTACAATTGCAGACTCTAAAACTCTACTATCTACAAAGCCAGTATCGATACCACCTTTGTCTGCTGTAACTTCGTATGGATGACGTAATAATGCACCTTGCTCGTATCTACCATCAGATATATTTGGATGCTCATCATCTGGTGCAATACCACCATCATATGTATTATAATTGTATCTACTATAATCACCACCTAAATCAATTTTTAAATTCATATGGTGTAAAGTGTCTACATCAGTGTTAACAGTTTCACTTAACGGATAAATTCTATCAGTGTTTCTAAGTTTAACATGATATGGTTTTGCTTCCATAACATATTCAATAGTATCAGTGAATGTATCATGCTGATATATTGCATATTGTCTTAATGGTTTGTTCATTAAAATTAAGTCAATATAACTTGTTTTGAACAACCACTCAGGATGTTCTTTTTCAGTATACATATATGATAACATATCAAAAAATAGGTCTTTGATAACTTTATTTTCCGAGTATGAGAACAACATATTAATAAATTCGTGTACTTGTACATTTATAACATTTGTATAATATGTTGCAATCTCATCAGAATTTCCTGTCTGACCGGGCATTACAATATTATTAAAATCTACATTTAGTGAACCATTAATCTTGTTAACCATAGTAATTTCTTCAGGCGAACCATAACCAAAGTAAACTTCTTCATACTCAGGGTTTACTACTCCAAAAGAACGTATACCAGAATTAAACATACTAATCATATCAATATCTCTAGTATTACTTAGGTATTCAAATTGAGTTATTTCTTTGTAATCTGGATGTTTATACCAATTAATTGAATTGAAAATGTAGTGGTTTAATTTAATGTAATCCCCATAGAAGGGGTATTCTGTTTCTAGTAACGTAGTGTTCAATCTTGTGTTGACAATTGATGCGAAGTTACTTCTAGCATTCGTTAGATTGCTATACCAAGAATTAGATATCGTGCCCACTTTATAAACTCTAATAACATCACCTAATATAACATTAAAAGTGTTATTGATTCTCAATTCAGTACCGTTTAAACTAAAGTTTGTAAGTTCTAAGAACTCATTATTAACTGAAATTGCAAGATCATTTGGCGCAAGGTCAAGTAAGAAATCAATTGAAAGTAACACACCATCGTTGTCTAAATCTGGATAATCAATTATAATTTGTTTTAAATTTTCAATTTTAGAATCTGCAATGCTATTTTTAAAATCTTCCAAATATTCAGACATTATAGGCTTTGTAGATTCACGTGATAACAGTTCCCAGTCATTGTGACTATCTTGATTGTTTGACGCAATACTATATTCAGTTGTTACTGTTATTACGTCATTTTTTGTAAGTTTGTTATAATTAATAATTATAGTATTATTATCAATTGGTATAAATTTGTTTTTAATTTGACCAGTCTCAATAATCATTTTAATTTCATCAGTGCTGAATTCTTTTTCATATCTAGGCAATGTACCAATTGAAGTCCAATAATAAAATGTTGTTACTTCTTTATTCTTAACTGGATCCCATTCTCTTTCTTGATTAAACCAAGTAATACCTACAGGAAGTCTATCGTTCTTAACCCATTGCTTGACATCAACTACAGAACCATCAACAATTTTACCCCAGTTACGCATTGCATAATCAACTAATATATTACCATTTGCATCACCATAATCATTGTATCTATAAAAACGTGTGTTAGTGGTATCCCACCAAATTTCACCTAAATGTTCTTCTAACCATAGATCATTACTTAGATATTCATCATACTTAGAAGGATCATTCCAATCTACGTAGTCAATATCTTTCATGACATTACCAGGTAATTTTAAGTTTAATGGATCATACAGTGTATAAATTGTATGGTCGTCACCGTCAGATGTAATAACTCTTTTAACATTGCTAACATCTACTTCATTTGCTTTTCTATTAATAATCTCAAGATTGCCAACCGCGGTTCTATTCAGAACTGCCCAATCATTGATTCCAGGATATTCGTCTACCCATATTTTACTTTGAGAATTCAATCCCAAATCATTGTAGAATTCGTCAAACGTTGCGCCGTTATATCCTGGAGTAAATCTAACTGATTTCCATCTCATAACTTTAAAGTTTGCGTTACTTGTAACACTAGTGTATTCTGTATAAAAACCTATCTTGTCTAACAAAACTTGGTTCGTTCCTGCGAAAGATAACAACAATGCGGGACTTGTAATAATAAAACGTCCATCTGATGATATACTTGCTGTTAACGTAGATGATTGTTGATTAATTATGTTTCTAAATGTAAGCAATGATGAATTTGCTAAACCCGCGGTCAAATACTCGCCTTCGGATATTCCCAAATCATCAAGTGGGTTACCATTTGTATTAGCAATAGTTACCTTAAATTCATCACCTGATATTAATAATTTATCAACAAACGCTCTACTGGCAGTTAGATTGGTTTCAAGTGATAATGTAGCATTTATGTCATCAACAATATTATCTAACATATTAGAGGTTATCGTATTAGAGTTAAATCCTAGGCGCACCATTGATCCAGTATTAGACGGATCCGATACTACTAGAGTAGAACCCGCGGAAATTATTTTTAGTTTACCTGTTTCAACTGTTGCACTAACATCTGGTATACTCAAGTCATTTATTTGTTGTGCGATACTTGTCGAAGTTGGATCTAATTCTGATTGATATGTAGTAGCAGGGAAACCAAACAAACTAAATTCACTACCGCCAAGAGTCATCGTAGGTAATAACGTGGATATAACCAATTTGCCAGAAACAATACTAGCATTGACATCATTCTGTAAATTTATCTGTTCCGCTAAATTGCCTAATTTAGTTTCTGTATATGATGATGTAGTGATTAAACCCAACTCTATTGCAGTCTGTCCTTGTATTACAAGTGATGGTTCTGATGTTGTTATAACAAGATGATTTGATATGGCTTGCGCTGTGACATTTACAGGAGATGCATTGATAGTATCTACTATATCAGTTAATGTTATTGTAGAACCACTATAAGTGAATGCTATAGTTTGTCCATTAATTTGAATAGATTTAGTTTCATCAAACGTAGGTGACGCTACAGTGCCAACTATTTCAATATCCTGTATTGTATAACTTGATGCAGCAGATGATCCTACTTGAACAGTCAATTCAGAATTTGAACTTATGCTATCAGATGTGGTGAGGGTTGAAGTTGCTTCGATATCACCATTGTCTATTGCTTCTATAACAAGTGTAACATCATTAATAGTAATACTATCATCAACGTTTGAAGTAACATTATTATCTGCAAGTATACTATTTCCAGAAAATGTTATTAATGTATTTGTATTTTTTATAATATCATTTTGGTCGTAAACAACAATAGATATCTGCTCACCAGGTGTTACAATTGGATCGGATGTTGCGCTTGCTCCACCAATTGTTATACCAGTATTACCACTAGTAGCATCCTCTACATATGTATAACTATTACCGTCAATGACTAAGACTTCGCCTTCAATAATCGGTGCATTTGAGTTTAAACTAATTGCTTCAACCCCAGCATTATCGCTTGTAGGGACAAATATACTATTCTGAGAAGATGTATCAATTTCAACAGTAACTGGTTCAAAATCAGTATCAAATACTAGATACTTATAAACAGTTATACCGTCTAATAATTCTGTACCGTCTTCTACAAAGTTATAATATCCGTTTAATACTGGATCAATTTCGTCATTGATTATTCGCAAATAAACAGATTCCACTGTATCAATCTCTGATGTAACAACGATGTATAATTGAGAATCTTGAGTTTCACCAACATAAGATATTTCAGATATTTCACTAAGTTTTCTTACATCCCAATCTCTAAGATTATCGAATTGTATCCAAGCCAAGTCACCTTCATAGTAATTTTCACTTACTGTTGTTTCTAATATTGTTGAGTTTCTAACAATGTAATTCACATCTTTACTATCTACATACCCAGTAGTTTTTATAGGTGTAGTTCTTCTAGTTGTTTTGTAATCAAATAAACTTTGGTTATCATATGTAATAGAGTATGGATCACGGTATATTAATTTGGTATTAATAGTTTTACTAACTGATACATCTCTATTTAAATTTCCATACTTTCCTAATTTGAATGCCCATACATCATTTGAACTTACCTCACTGAAATTAGAATTATTATTAACAATATTATTTAAACTACCAGGTGTACCCTTATTACTAATAAAGCCTTTGTAAAATTCTAATTGAGATTCACGTTCCATTAAATGATTTGATAGATATGCACGTGGCGTAAATCCTATATGGCTTGCCTTAATTAGGTTAACGTTTGATAAACTTTGATCTATGATAGTGTCTCTATGGAACTTAGTATCAGCAACCATTGTCTCAAAGTTTGGTATTAATGTATTTTGATATATTATATAACCATCTGCACTTAGTGTACCATCCCAGTCACTAGTTCTATTACAATCAATAATCATGCGTAAGTTTCTATTATGCGCTATTGGATTATATATAACATCTCCATAAGTGTCAACTCGGTCAACAACATAAGCGTGTTCGACATCAACAATATCAATTTTCATTCCATAAACTGGGATAGTTGATTCCCACATTATTGCATCACCATCTGAATAGAATGTTATCGCTGTATTGGGTATTTGTTTACCAGCACTATCAAGCACTCTATAGAAATTCTTATTTGTTTCACGTTGGACGCTTGCAACACCGTATGGTGCAGAGAAACGACCAGATAGTAAAATTGGAGTTAAGGTAATAAATTCACCAATATCATGTTTTTCTGCACTCCAATCAAGGAATTTAATTAATAAGTTTTCAAAGTCTACATTTTCGCCCAATTCATTGGTATCTGTAAAGCTCCATCCCACTGCATTTAAATAATCTTGGTAACCAATCAATAGTTGTGCAATTTCATCAAGTGAATATAAAACATCACCATAATTATGTGTACGAATTTGATCTGGTAGAGTGTCATCGTAACCTTTCGCAGTTACTTGATTAACTCTAGGCCACGATACTAAACGCTTCCAGTAATCATTGAGATCATCATTGAACGCAGCAGAACCCGTATGATCCGCAAGAGATACATATGGTACACCGTCATAAACTGTGTAAGAATCTAGCGTATAAAATGAACCTGCAAGCCAATCATTAATAACTGCCTCGTCGCCCAATGTACTCCATGATTTGAATGGTGAAGTTGTATCCCAATTCATAGTATAAAATTGAGGATTGAATTCATCAAATCCATTAATTCTATACCCATAATTTTTAACTTGTGGTTGCGCTACCAATGTCCATCCACTATAATCAAAATTAATCACAGAAGAAGTTTCTTTATCTGTTGGTTGGGTTATCTTTCTTTTATAATATCTTTTATCAGATGTATTATATACGATATCTCCCTGACGATAAGATGCTATATCTGCTAAACTATAGTTTGGATACAATGTATCCATTGAGACTTTTTCTATCACAATAGCACTAAAACTTTCACTACGATTTGGTTCACCAGTATGTATGAATAAATCATAATTATCTCTTGGTATTTCAGTATACCTAGAATTAGATAATGTTGAATTCTCACTACTCAATTTAAAGTTATTAACAAAGCCACCTAATTTAGATCCCAACTTAAATTCATAACCATCTTGTTCGTTTTTAATAGTGTCAGTATCAACGCCTTCTACTTTGTGGTATATTTTAATAATATCGTTTAATTCACTTGAATATAAATCAATAATCTCAAATGGCTTAGTAATCATTGATAATAAAAATTCAATGAACGGATATTCACTACTACGTCTCCATGCCTGTTCAACAGGCGAGCCATCACCAAATTCCCAATCTTGATCCAATGATGTTATATCAGCAGGTATTAATTGAGAATTAAAGAATAAATCATTGATATTTTTTAAATTACCAAGACTATCTACTGGGATTGGCCATGTTGTAGAATAAGTTGTCTTTAACATATCCCAAAAGTCTGGATCTGAATATCTCAGTGTATTTGTTTCAAATCCATCAGGAATAATACTATATCCGACAGTGACCCAGGGTTCTATCAGTGGAGTTTCTGTACCATATGCATATTGGAATATACCTCTCCAATAGCCCGGTGCTGCATCATTACTTGCACGATAATTCCAAGTCTTGTAGTCTTCGACATCAAAATCAGTATTATAAAGATTGTCGATATTGTTTCGCAGCATCCACTTCTTAAAGAATGGATACATTGTAAACTTTTTCTCATTCAATGAATACTCAGTTGTACTATCTCTATACATACCATATTTTATATTACTCAGAGAGGTATTTGTAGTATTTTTTTCTATGCGATTATATACTAATTTTTCAAATAATAATATAATTTCATCCGTTCTGTCACCCCATGCAAGCATCTTAGAACCATCATGTCCTACAATCATTACTTGTGGTGTATCAAATTCTTGGTCAACTATATATCCAGGATTATAAACATTAGAGATACCAAGTTTTGTGGCACTAGGTGGAATAAATGTTTCTTGTATTAATTTAAAATATCTAACTTCAATAACATCGCCCGCTGCAATTACAGTATTATCAAATGAAATCTCAATACCATTGATTATATTAACATCTGTTGCAAGTATGCCGTTAACATACACTGATACATTTTCATTTTCTACTATTTCAGTAGACACACTATTAGGTATAAATTGTGTCGCTGAGCCAGGAATAACTGGATCAATATTTGCAGTTATATAGTGAGTTGGAAAACTACCGAAATTTATCATGCGGCTACCAGTGAATACACTGATATTTTCTCTCTTAATAAGTGCAATCTGTGCAATTGCTTCATTAAGAATAAAATCATCAGACTTGGATTCACTTGCAGCATCAGATAGAATTTCTTGCACGGTTGTTATTAATTTATTTTTATAATTATTATATGATACTGAAAGATATTCAACCGCAGCGAATGGGTTATAATCATCACGTGTGATTGAAAAATAAGCATTCTTAATATCAATAGAGTTACGAACCATAACAGAACCGTACTTATTGTTACGCATTTTATCTGTATTATCGCCAATATTACGGTAATTATTCACACCGTTTGAATTTCCAGTTAGGCCTATTGTCGTTGATAACTGTCGAGCCATATGTTCATACATTGTAGAAAATGTAAAGTTTGTATTATAGTGAAATAAGTTATCTGGATTATACTCAAGTGATGGATCAATACGTTGCCAAGCACCATCGCCATCAACGAAAACATTATTTTTTGTAGTAAAGTCAACATAGACATAACCTGTTACAGGCTCATTAAACGTAATAGTATTAGAACTGTAGACATAGTTACCTATTTGTTTAATACCATCTACATATACATCTATTGTTTCAGAAGATTTAGGTTCTTGTAATAACTCTAGTTGTAAGTGTGTTGCAGTTCCATATTCATGTCGTAAATTTCTATAATCAAATTCAGATTTGATATAAAGTTTATGATATGCGTCACCGGATTTAAAACTAACAGTGTCAGGCATATCAATATTAAATGTAAACTCACTAGCATAATCACCAGATGTTAATAATGCACGAATTGATAAGAACATATCTATCACGCTATCTTCATCTTCTACATAATGAAATATCTTATAATCATTTAAATAATTTAATTCATCGTCATAAATTTTAAACGTTGGTACATACCATGCGTCTGCATTACTACTCGTATCACTTAATTCTAAACTCTTATCAAACTCAATAATTGGTCGTTTTGCTTGCTCAACATAAGACTTACTATCATCAGTGATATACATCCGAATGTCATCATAATGGAACCAAGAATTTCTATCACTCCACCAATTAGTTTTAGTTGCCCTATCAGTATTTTTATCAATTGTTATGTAATGTGTATCGTTACTATTTCCTAAATTGAATACAAATTCTTCACCATCATATAGTTCCCAGTCAGGCGTGCTATCTTGTGAATTGCTTCTGTATTCTATTAAACTTAGTAATCCAATTGATGTATCTGAAAATCTCAGTGCATAAGGGTTAACATCAATATTCCATCTATCGTAGATGGTATCTTTAAGAACAAAAGTTTCATTTCCTTGTAGTAATGTTATTCGCAATTCATTTGTATTAACATATGTATCACCCAATGTAGGAGATATAGGTCTTTGGTCTGTTGCAATAAATGTTGATGCGCCAGGATCGTCAGAACCAACACGTGCCCACCCTTCAATACTATCCTTTTTCCAATAAACTAGACTTGACTGTTTTATTACAATAGCATAATCGCCATCCTCGCCAAATGAAGAACTGGGCAAATACTCGCCTAATAGATATTGAGAATTACTTTTAAGTACATATGGCTTTTGTTTAATCCAACCTGATAATCCCACCTCATATTCTTTAAATTCATATAATGCATACTCGCTAGTAAATCCATTATCTACCCAATAATATAATTCCCAATTAATAAACTTATCGATATCGATTGGTAAGTTAATGGTGTATGTATCTGATTTAAATAATCTTCTGTGGTCATTTGTAAGCGCGCCTTTATTATACAGTGAGTTTAATAAATCGTCATAAAATATATTGTCTCCTATACTAGTATTTGAAAATACTGGTTCAAAACCATAATTGTCTCGTTGGAAGAGATGTTCAGGAAATGATACATATGAATCTGTTTCACTGTATACGCCTTTTTCTTTTCTACCAATAAAAGCTTTTGTTTTTTCTATACTGCCCTTAGAAAATGCTCTTTCTAATGTAGAGTCAAAAATTGTTTCCAATTCTTTATTCTGTAAGTGCGCTGGTAAGAGATTATAAATTTTATTATTTGCCATTTTTTATTCGCCCAATAATTCTGATGCTACGATACTGGATATAATTTTAACATCTTCTGATGTTGTTATACTCAAGAATATTTCTGTAGGTTCACTACTAATACTTAGCAAGTTTGTAAACTCACTCGTTTGATATTTGGGTGTGATCACCACTGAAGAAATATAATTAGGTAATGATGTATGTATATAAGATGCTAATTCGGAAAAGTAGAATGTCTCGCCGAAATCCCAATTGTCTATATCAAAGAATGTATTGACTGCATTTGCTACTGAAGTTTTTATTTCACTATCGCTGTATGATGTGCCTAATTTTTTAACAACTTTGAACACTGCTTGATTTTCTGATGCAGCGAATGAGCCAAATAGATATTTAAACTTAACAGGTATATAACTAATATGATCTGATATACTTGCTTTAGGATTAATACTTTCCATAATCTTAGTTAGTTCAAAGTTATTTGGCGCCAATGGAACTATATCAGAGAAACCACCATCTATCCATGCGTTTACTCTTCTGACATAATCAGTGCCTAGTACATACATATCAATGATATTACTTGTACTTGGATCAATTCTCTTATCAATGTCAGCATAGTGATCCCATCTGAATGTCATGAATTTATCTTCAACATAACTTCTGCCTATAACAACTCTATATTGATTACCAGCATAAATTATTTTATCCTTTGCAGGAGAGTTTACAAGTGTATATTGGCTAGTGGGCAATTCTTCCCATCCTGAACCGGAACGTCTTTGCCATTCACCTTCATTAATATCAAGATCGTCACTTTCTATATAGAATCTAATTACTGCTGTTTCTGGTATTCTATCAGACTGTGCTTGGTTTGTAGCTACAATTCTATCACTAACACGTTCATATACAATATTATCAACGTCTGTATATTGTTCTAAAACAATATGAGAGAATTCTACTTCAGATACATCGCCTAACTCATCATTATCTACATTATCTAAATTAGTAAATACTTGTAGCATACCATGTGGGTTACGATCAATATTCATACTTGTTAATTTAACTTTTGTGTAATCAACATAACCTGCTGGGGTGATATATGAATCATACACATATGATTCTACATCAGCATATGATTGTAGTCTGTCTGCATCTATCGGTAATAGACTGCGCTCCACTCTTACTAAGAAATCTGAGAATACCGCAGTTCCCCCAATGCTTCTAACATTAATACTGTTACCAATACCAGGATCAACTGTCCAGAAAATAATTTTATATGAACCATTATTTTCTATTGTTTCATAATCGATTTTATTAATTACATTATTATTAATATCTGTCAATACTAAATTATTAATACTAATATTTTCTGCAGGGAAGTTTATTTCACCAAACGCAAATTGTTTCCAATATACATCATTGTCAGGATTATCAGGGTCATCTTCAGACTCGTTATGATTTCTTATTGACCATCCATTTGCAGACATATCAGTAAATGTAAATTCATAATTCGAGCCATCAAATGATCTACCAAACTCAGTTTGTACACCATTATCACCTGTTATTGCGGTATCTATCGTTTTACCAACTGGCAATTCTGATGTGTCAACCCACGCAAAATTATTAGGATATGCAAGATCGAAATATGCATTAGTTAAGTTACCTTTAAACCCTTCAAGTTCAAAATCAGATTGTGTATAAGAACTTGTGTATGTAAAGCCATTTGGTACATTACCACTATCTTCAATTATTACTACTGCATTTGAATATACATATTTGTCACTATCATCTATTAAGTTATTAGATTCATAATCATTAAGACTTAATAATTCACTTAGACCATCTTTATCATAACTAACAGTATATTCTGGGGTATCACCGATAACAGTGTCAGATGACGGCGCAACAGGAGCAATTGGATATTCCACTCCCAGAGGCGATATAAGTATGTGCCGAGTACTTGTTGCAGTATATGCAGATGTATTGTTAACTAAGTTATGTGTAATCACTGCTCCAGTTTCAGCAAAATCTGCATCAAATGTTACGGTATTATCACCAGGTTCTACCACATTACTAACTTGTGCAGTGCCTATGTTAATTAATTCTTCAAGTCCACTAGATGCATCACTGGCAACTGTAGTATAATATTTTAAAAATAGTTTATCACGTTCTGCTAAACTAGTTTCATTATCTACAACTAATTTATTATTGTTATAAAAGAATTTTACTTGTTTTTTACTATCGAATACTATTTTCTTACCTGTAAATTTAGCAACATATTCTGCTTCATTTTCTCTAACACCTGGAACATATGTAAATGTTATGTAAACATCTTTTCCTTCTACTAATGGAACATCATTTACTTCATCGTGTAATTTCCATTCCCAAACAGATGTATTACTTTTTGGAACATATTTTAAAATAAAGCTCTGAACTGACAAATCTTCTATTTTATTAATTTTAATATCTTTTATTTCATCTGCTTCAAATCGTGTTCTATATGTACGTACTATTTTTTCAATACTACCAGTAGTTTCGGGTAGAATATTTTCAATATAATATGAATCAACTGCTGATCCTGCAACACTGCTTTCGATGTTTTTAATTTTAGTCCAAGATAATTCTTTTTCATTGTTACTCTGAGTTAAAATATGATCACCAGGATACAAAAATACGGTGCTTAATGAAGTTGATGTTACTGTATCAATGATACTAACATTGGTACTACGCACTGTAAAATTTAAATTTGGCGCTAAGATAGTAGATGCTGGATTATACATATTTTCAAAATAATATAAATTCATCAAGCTTGGATGCTTTAATACTTCAGTAATTTTATTTCTAATGAAATTATCAATCTGACCATTCTGGCGATTAAAACTTAGATTCATTGTTATAATGTCATCTTCTAAGAATACACTACCGTCAGTACCAGTTGCACTTAAATTACTATGATTACCAGTAACATCATCCATTTCGAAGAAACGAGATTTACCAGAGAATGTAGTATTAATTGCTTTTGATTTTGATATAACGTTTGCACCAAGAGTGAGAGGATAGATATTATAATCCTGTGCGTTTACCATTCTATCCTGTGCATAATATGCTCTTGGTGCAATACGTCTAACACTTTCGAATGTTTCAGCAGCATAGTTTTCACTGAAGTCGCTTGTTGTTGTCATTGTTATTGTTAGATCATATGGACGATCATCACCGCCAATATATGGTATAGTGATTGCAACTTCTGTTATATCATTTGCGTTTACAGTGAAATTTTCATTTGCGGTTTGTCTATACCAAATACGATAATTACCGTATGCAGCATTACCAAAAATACCATCGGGGAAATTAATTGCGATACTATTGTCAATATTAGTAGTGACACTCGCTAGATCGCCACTGCCTGTTCTTAAAGAATTATATATAGCAGTTTCTCTACTATCATTGTCAACAGTTGTTACAGAAGATGTATAACTTCTATTACTATCTGTGCGCTGAATCCAAACATCTGTATTTGATATATCTGTAACATCAATATTTTGGGTTCTATTAGACAGTTTCAAATCATATGTATAATCACTAAAGTTCATTTCTCCTGCTTTTGCATAGATAAAAAATCCAGTTCTATCACTTGCAGGACCTAGGTTATCATTACGATTAATGACTGTGAAATTTTTAGAAACTTTTGGTTCTGCTTCACCAATAATTTCATCTACTATTTCTACCTTAGTAGTTTCAAATTTTCTACTACTACCAGCAATATCTGCTGTAAAAGGATAATTAAAACGTTTAGTCAGAGGGTTTTCATTAATCTCATATATATTATTTTCGATGCCTAGAAAATTTAGAGTTGCAGTTGGGTCTTGTACTTTTGAATTTTTAGAAAACGATGAGTCTAATATTGTTATAAAGTTTTCATACCAATCAGCATTATTTGCATCATTCCAATTTACTGTGGTATTTGCTAAAGAGTTGCCTTCATTATCTGCTACATCTTGGTTTGTAGTGACACTGGTAATTTTCATATAACCACGTGCGTTAATGGGGCGAGTTTTAATATAACCTAGATTCTTTGCCATACGAAGAATTGATTCACGGCGTTCAGCAGTATCTAAGAAATTTTCTCTGGTATTCATATCAAGTCTAAAGGAAAGTGAATGCCCTAGATACGCAACCAAATCTAAGATTGCAATAAATTCAGAACTGGAAATAAAATCATTAAATTTATCTGGGTATGTTTGCTGTACATACGCAAGTAATGCTTCGCGTATCGTGTCAAAATCATATGCTTTCAAACTAATATTAGTGTATGCTGTATAAACTGCACTCCAACTTTCACTAGCGAATAAGTTATCAACTCTTTCTTGGCTCATTTTATTCTCTTTCTAAATTTACTGTAAGTTCAACGTGTTCACCAGTTGGAATGATAGAAACTGATAATTTTATGTTTAAACTGTGGTCATCTTCTGATATAGTAAGTGTGTTAATCGTTACTCTAGGATCTTCATCAATAATAGAATTTATGTCAATATCAATTATATCTTTAATTTCTGGTGTCAATGGTTCAAAAATTAAGTCGTGAATAATACTACCATATGTTGGCATCATAACACGCTCACCTTTACGTGTCATCAAATGATTCATCAAATCTTCAATAATCAAATCTTTGCCATAAAGATTGTGATTAATTGCTTTTTTATTTTTAGTACTAAATCCTGCAAAATTAACTGCCATTGGTTCTCTCAATTTTAAATATTTTGTTAAGAGTATTTATCATCGTATAAACTACGTATATTTGAAAAAAGTGCTTGACAAGCACTATTTTTTAATATAATATTAATATATTAGGAGTATTATCAATGAAGGATAAAGATAAAATAATACAACTGGCACCTTTTCAGAAAAGTAATGGAGTATTACCAATGCAAATAATAACTACAGAAGAAATGTTTCAGTTAGAAATAAATGAACTTCAGAAAAATTTGTATGCTGCATATGACCGAATTACCGAACTGAAAGAAGAAATACGAAAACTTGAATCTACAAAAACAAATAAGGAATAATTAATGCCAACTCTAGTACCAATGGTTGTAGACCAATCTGCTAATGGTGAACGAAGTTATGATATCTTCTCTCGGCTTCTTAAAGAACGTGTACTGTTCTTAACAGGAGAAGTCAATGATTATCAAGCAGACTTACTATGTGCACAATTTCTATTTTTAGAAAGTGAAAATCCAGAAAAAGATATCCATTTTTATATTAACTCTCCGGGTGGCGCAGTAACCGCTGGTATGGCAATATATGATACTATGCAATTTATTAAGCCAGATGTCAGTACGACTGTAATGGGACAAGCGTGTTCAATGGGGTCACTGTTAGCAACAGCAGGAGCAGCAGGAAAAAGATATATCCTGCCCAATGCAAGACATATGATCCACCAACCAAGTGGTGGGGCTGGCGGACAAGCAACTGATATGGAAATTCAAGTCAAAGAAATTTTGAAGATGAAACGTTCACTGACTGAAATTTATGTTAAACACAATAGTGCTGGAAAAACACTAGATGAAATGCTTGCAGCAATGGAACGTGATAATTTCATGGATCCACGAGAAGCACTAGCATATGGTTTGGTAGACCAAGTTATAGATCATAGACCCGTTTAACTAAAGCCGGGAACATAACTCCACATCTTAGCAGTCTCAATTCTTAAAGCGGCAAGTCGTTCATCGACTTTGCCGTTTTTTCTTTTAATGTTACTCTGTATTTCATCTGTTATATCAAACCATTTTTCATTATTAATTAAATTAATAATATTATGATTGGGTATTTTGTCTACACCTTCATAATAAAAATAATGAAGTAACGCATCATATTGTGGTTGACCTAACGGTTGTGTAATAAATTGTTCTAATACATTTCCAATAGCACGTAATTGTTTTTCTAAAATTATCTGCGCTGATTGTTTTGTTATTTTTTGGCTTTCAATTGAAACTCTTTTGGAAGAAGATGTAATATAACCATATCTAAATTCTACATCAGGTATCTGATAATTATAACCTATAATACCATTTTTTATTTCCAGTGTAGGAATAACATCATTAATAATAGTATTCTTACTTAAATTAGAAAATATAAGTTTATTCACTGCAAATGATGTAACACGTGTATACGATAGTATATACGTGGGATTACCGTCAGTATCGTATCCAGTTCCCAGATATGTACCGTATGGAGTTATAGTATGTAATGGTAATTGAATATAATTTAAAAGCGATCCTTTTCTCTTATCGTAAATCATTTTATGCTCTCCAATTACTTTCATCTCTTGCAGCAACTAACCAACTAGAAGCAGACCCAACCGAATGTGTTGATCCCCATACGCCAGAATCAGATTTATATGTTGCTATATCAACGTGTACCCCAACATCATTCATATAACCTGGACCAACACCAACTGCATTTGCACCTGAATCAAAACACGCTTTAACAAATTTCTTTATTATTGGTATATCAGCACTTGATCGTGAACTTAACTTACCTGCTCCACTATACAACCAAACATCAGCGGCAAAACCATTATCATGTCTTGTACTGCCTGTACGCCGTGCACCAGGACCTTTTGGATCCTGTCCACCCGAGAATATAACTACATCAACACTTGCAGAACTTGCTGCTTGTTCTAGTATACTAAACAAATCATTTCTAATAACTTTGTTGCGTGTTCTTCCACTAAAGTCTCCAACATATGTAACGTTTCCACTTCCATTACCAACTTGATCCTGTATTGCTTCATCATTTACTTTTTGTTCATCGGGATCTACGGTACTATCATTTGTAGCAACACTATTGGGATCTGCAGCAGTCGCAGGTATATTACCGCCATTTACAGTATCACTTTCATCTGAACTTGAACTTGTGTTGGCAGGCGCAGGTTTTTTTCTTATCATTGGTTCGTGTGATACCATAGTAGATAAAATGCTTTCTTCTATTTTAGTAGATTCTAAATTTTGAATATCATTATGAGATACTGTATTAATTCCCGGTGACATTGCTGCCTGTGGTCCATTCAAATGTAATAGACCACCAGTTGAAATATACATATTACTACCAACTTTAGTATGATTACTACCAGCACTATCATAGAACTGAGAGCCTTCACTTTTTAAATGTATCTGGTCTCCGCTATTTACTTGAATATCGTCACCAGATTTAATGTTTATTTTTTCAGCAGCCTCTATATTAATATTTTGATCTGCACGTAAGTTAAAATCTTTTTCTGTTCTCATACTCATAGAACCCTGAGCATATATCATTACTTCGCCACCAGAACCAATTTCTATCCAACCTGAACCTGTACTATTAATCAAATAGATTAAATCATTTGTCCCATCTAAGATAACACTTGCGCCCGATCCTGTTTGTAGTCGTATTTGATTTGGATGCACGAAACCATCATCATCTACACTGCCATCATCCATCGTAAGAACTGTTGATCCTGGCGTTTTTAAACCATATACTGTATTTGGTTTAGGTTTTTTATAACTTGCATTACGTAATGGCGAGGCAGTTGTTTGTCCTCGTACTCCATCAGCATATATGCCCTGTGTCGCAGTATTAATATTTCTAGGATGATTTGCTGGTATCTGGTCTCTACCACGTGGATCATTTCTGTTGTTAGATGCGTTACGTTGATTTCTACCACTAGTTACCTCGTCTGCAGGGTCTTCGCCATCTTCAACAACTTTTATTAATCCGTCTTTACCATCTAATTTAGGAGTTAATCCACTGTCCTTAACATCAGTAGCAACTTCTAAAGATTCTGGCGTAACACTAACCGATGATGTATCAGCGCCTTGCGAATCTGACAGTTCAGTTTTATTTATTTTTGCGCTGGGCTGATCCTTAAATACGCCTTCACCTTGACCTGTACCATCTACTTTGGGAGGACCTGATGCACCACCTGCAGCAATATCTGGTACTTCCTGAGCAACAGAAAACCAATACCCTTCACTTAATTCTCCATTGTCAGCAAAGAACACAAGTATAGTAACATAATCTGATGGTGGAACAGCGTGTAACCCATAACTTCCCATAGTATTTGAACCCGCAAACGGAGACGCATACTGAAAATATAAAGGATTATTTGGATTGCCACCCAATTTAGGAACATATGCAGCCAATCTACCTCTGCCCTCAGGATCTATACCTGGAACAGTAATAGCATGGTATATACCACTTTGTATATTCTTCATTACGGGATTAAGATTTGATTGTTTATCTTTTTGTAATGCGCCTGCTAAATTATTTAAATTCTCATCTTTTAACATTTTTATTCGTTACCTTCGATAATTATAAACGGGTTAATATTAATTCCTATTTTCGTCTTTTTAGTTTCTGGTGATAACTCATTTTCATCTAATTCGTTCAGTAGTGCAACCAACGGATAATTATCAGCAACTCTTTGTTTTATCTTTTCCAAATCACGCACAGTCATATAAGTAAATCTAGGGTCATCTTCACTTACAGTTTCACCTTCTGTGAATACCCCACTATCAAAACCATATTCTTCAAGTAATGCAGGATCTGGTCTTACACTTACTCCCCAACCAGGGTAAGATGAACCATCAGGTCGTACCACTGTAATTTCAACCTCTTCGGTTCGTCCAGTCAGTTTACTAAGTGTTAGTTGTGCTTCCTCAAACTGTGCAATATGGCTATCAGTTGGAACAAATCCATCGTCTGTTGAATTAATAATAGTATTAATAGGCAATGTATATCCCTCACTGGGCGTAGTCGGTAGAGTTGTATCTAAAATTATACTGGTCGAACCATCATCATTTACTCTAACCTCTTTGGCACCAGGTTGAACTGAATCAATAGATAAATCTGCTACATTATCTTTTGCTTGATCCAATTCTTCTTGTTTTGTTTCTTCTTCTTCATCATTCCAATTCCAATCATCATCACCGCCAGATAATTTATCATTATATATTCTAATTGATTTATCTAATTCATCATTGATCTTAATTAATTTTGATTCACTACGGATAGGATCTAATTGTGCAGCTTCATCAATAGCATCATACGCATCACTTAAATTGTCATAATGAATCTTTTCATCGTCTGATAAGTCATTATAACCTCCACCTGCTTCTGCAAGCATCTGAGTTTGTGCATCTACTATTCTTGCTTGCATTATTGATTCTCTGGGTGTTTTCAAAGGAGTTGCTGCTATCGTTTCAATAGTTGGTGCGTCATATGGAAGTGTTTTAACAGTATAAGGATTATCAATAGACTTTAATAATTCTGCTTGGTCTTCTGGTAGACTATCTATATATTTTCTTACCTTTATTCCATTCTTAGTTTTCAATGCATCTTTATAACCACTCACTACTTCATCAGGCAAGTCCAATGCTTCTAATTGTTCTAAATTAGTCTCGACAACTGGATTTCCAGGATCAGAATATGTTTCAGTTGACTCTAATGGAAGTGAACCATCTAACATCATGTTGGAATTTGACAACTCAAGGCCTGTAGGAGGAGTAGTATTTGTAGTTCTAGTATCGACAACTGGGGTCATATATTCTGGTACATTCAATGCTATTTCATCGACACTACTAGTATTTAAATTATTAATATTTGTAATCTCTGACATAACTTCAAGGACTGCTGCTGCATTAACCCCAGTGGGATTGGTAATAGTTTCTCCATCATACACTTGTGTATTTAACATTGCTATTAATTCTGGTGATACTATTTCTCCATCATCAGTTAACTCTTGTAAAATTAAACTTGCCTCTTGGGGGGTACCAAAGGTATCTTGCATCAATGATTTTACATTTACAATAGCGGTTGTTGCACTAGTGGAACCAAAGCTACTAGCCATTTTTGCTTCATTCAATAATGATGAAAGCCTAGATGCCTGGTCAGCAGATGGCAAAGAAGATTCAGATATAGCAGTAGCAAGTGTAGATAACCCACCCGATATTCTGTTGAAACTGTTTTCAGCAACAATCCTAGGATCCAATGCGCCACCTCTGCCAACTCCAGGGCCTGCAGGTGCGGTACCTGTAATATCACTGCCAACATCACTGCCAACATCACTGCCAACATCACTGCCTCTCCCACTTCCACCGAATCCATCGAACTCACCACCGGGCCCAAAACCAAACACATCACCTTCCACTGTTCCTTTAAAAACTGTTGTTGATTTAAAGTTTGAAGGTATGGGCTGTCTGATGCATTGTAAACTTTGTGTAAATTGTCCTTGACTGAACGTACTTTTTATTTTTTTAACCATGTATAAGAATATATCTAAACTATCAATTTTTATATTGTCAAATTCGTCTACACCATCCGCTTTATTAACAACTAACATCATGTAATTTGTACCATTAACATTTGCATTATGTCCTCTAGTATCATCCATGCTATTATTTGTACCAAACTTTGCTTCTTGTGTTTTTTCTGTCACGTAATATTCTACCCAAAATGGATCACCTTTAATAGTCATTTCAAGGCGCTGCATACTTAGATCAGCATTAAGAGATTCATTGAATTTACTTCGTGCTAACGATACGTTACTCTGGTCAGTTGAACTAAAAGATGAAATAGGTGTTCCATTACGCATGTTAGACAGTATGTCACGTTCAAATGTAATACTATTAAGTGCGATTGCATCCATCATGGATGCAAATTCAGTGTCAGACAATTTATTTGAGTCTGCGAGTAAATCAGCCCCTAATTCTTCTGCAAGAGATATTCCATTTATTGGTTTTAATAAATTAGAGCGAATATTTTTGTTAAATTTTTCTAGTTCTGGTAGTATCTTTTCATTAATTTCAACACCCAGTTTTGCTTTTATAATATTGTCAAGTTTTTCTAATTGTTTTTTATTGTTACTAATACTTGATTTAGTCGTTTCAATATCACGGTCGCCTTTTTCAATGCTTTCACCCAAAAATCCAACATTTCTTTGGATGTTATCTGCCTGTATTGCCCGCTGAACTGTGTTAAATAAATCTGGGTCCAATCTTTGTAACTCAGCCATATCTTCAAATGAATCTAAGTTCTGATATCTTTGTGTAACTGATCTCGCTCCGTCTGAAGACGTAACATCGCTATTTTCTGCAGCAATCATTCCATTACGGGTTCGGTCAAATAGTTCCTCTTGTTTACTTAGTAAGTCTGATCTTTTTTGTTCTAAGTCGGTACTCTGTCTTTTTAGTTTATTATCAAGTTTATCTGTAAGACCAGTTACTTCACGATATTTTGCGAACTGTTCTTCTGTAAGTAGCTTAGATAAATCAGTATCACCCTTTAAGAATCTATTCCATGAATACTCATCGCCCGGTGCACCGTAACTTTTAACAAGTTGTCTGTCTAATGATACTGTCAAATCCAGGATTTGGTCATTAAGACCTGTATATTCGTAGTTATATAATTTTCTACATCTACCTTTATCAAATATTTCAGATAGTAATTTTCGTGTTTCAGAAATTTTTATACCCTGATCTACAACATCCTGAATTATTATTTCACGATGCATAGTTATGTGATATGTAATATCGTAAGCAGATTTATTTGTAATAAGATTGAATTCTTTTTGGACAACTTTGGGTATAATTCGAACTGCATATGAGAAACCTGGATTTTTGATTAAAAGTTCATCTTTGACTTTTGATGATTGTATGCAAATATCGTATAACAGATGTACAATACTAACTCCAGCGGTTGATTGTCCAATTTGCTGTGCAATATTTAAACCATTAGCACTACGGCTTCCAATTTCATTACTTGCAGAACTTTTATTTGCAAGTTCATTATTCATTTTAGATTCTGCAAATCTCTCTTTGAAATTTGCACTGAATTCAATATTATAACTATTAAAATATCCAGTTTGAGATTCATCATAACCAGTACCCAAGTATGCAGTTTTGTTTAACTCTGTAACAAAAGAATTTAATGTTTCATTTAATGTGGGTTTGATATCAAACGTCAAGTCATGTTTTGTAGTATTAATAACATGAGTTGATGCAATATAATTTACCGCAGTGCCAGTTAAACTAGTTGTAGTTCCAGTAGAATTTGTGGTAGTGCTAATCTGGTTATAACTTGTAATTAAAAATGGAATAACTTTTACAATTGGTAACTCCGTTGAGTTTTTAGGATTGTCGTTGTCATATCCTTTATATGAAATTTTAATAAAATATACCGCAGTGCCAATATCTGAATATCCCATAAGATTAGCAAATGTGTGCAATGTATCATTTAGATCAGTATTTCCGATTTGAATGATATCAAAGGCAAGATGTGAATCTATACCCACCATTTTAGCAATATTCCCATCACCTGTACCTAAATTCTCCAAAGTTAAGTTATCAATATTGAATTCAGTAGATGTTGCTGATTGTGCAATAGTTACTTTATCAATATCTTTTGTAGGCCATCCACCTGATATAGTTTTTTCAAAAGAATCACGATTAAATTCATGAAACGCAGTTGCATCATCTTTTGGAACAATAAACAGTTCTATATGATATGAATAATTTTCATAATTATCAAGTTCATTATACCAAAATAGTTCTTGTTCTTCTGCAGCGTTCACCACTTCCTTTAATGTAGAGAAATCACTTGCGCTAAAAAAGCCATTCTCTTTTTTTAATTGTGGTAATTCACTTCTTTTTGTGTCTGTTTTAATTAGATTAGAATATTCCTGTTCATATGGCGTAACGCCTCCACCTATGTAAACATTGGGTAGTGGATCAATAGTTTGAATAGGCAAGTTGTTTGATGTGTGCTTTATAATTGAACTTAAATATCCACGATTTGATGAAGTATCTAACGATAGTATATCAGATAATCTAGGAGAATCTGGGACACCTCTTGGTGTGGGGACGCCATCAAATCTTTTGTCTGAATTAGTATTTTCATGTTTTGTGATAGTTGCAACTGTTACTGGTGCACCACTTGTTGTGTTTGCTAAGTTAATACCTTTAGTGATAGAATTTTTAAAATAGTTAGAGGATCCATTACCTCCCTCTTTTTGTATCATTGCGCTTACAAGTTTTTTAGTAGTCACAGGATCTTTCTTTAATTCAAGAGTTAGGTCTGGGTCTACTCCCATGCTTTTAGAAACAAAATCAATATATCCACCAGTATCATTTTCTCCGTATGGTGCCCATCGTGATATTATTTCTCTTATACTAGATAGATTATATCTGTCTTGATAGGTATGCAATGTCTTAACCATTGCACGAACTCCCATTTCAGGAGTAGCAAACGTCACAAATTCAGTGTCATTGCCTGTCACAGAACCGTCCCAATTGCTTCCGCCAAGCCTGATATTACCGGGATTATTGTTTCTTTGATTTCTGGGTATAGTAGACATTTTTAGCCCATTCTATCTATATTAGTTTTTTTAGGAATACGTATAACTTTACCAGGAGTAAAATCGTTTATTGGGTCTTGGATGACATCTGGATTACGTAGTGCAAATATCCACCAGTATTTAGATGTTCCATATGACTCATAACTTAGAAGGTCAGGTCTGTTATCTAATCTTTGTGGGATTGTATACTCAATGTCCATGGGATCTTTAATTATATATCTGGGTTTTTGTATATCTAAAATTTTATTAAATAGTATTGGAGTATTTCTCCATGGTGATCTGTTATCATACATAACCTTTACCTCTCAAATTTCCTCTTAGATATTCATCTAATGTAAAGTTTTCTCTTATACTTTTAGGAGAATATGTAGCCAATAATGAGAATACAAATGTACCATTTACTGGCATTCTAATTGTTTCGTTTGATGTATTAGTGGTTGCTGAACCTAGTCTTCCTTCAGCAGTCATAGCACCATCTTCTACAGGTCTATGTTCTATTCTTTTTAACACATCATAAATTTCGCCTCTGGGATCCCCGCCTACAGTTGGATCTCCAGTCTTTTTATTTTCTATTTCGATATAAGATACTTCAGCATCCAAGTTGTATGTAAAATCAGTTAATACAACAGGAACATTTTGAAATATACCGTGTGCATTAAATCTAAGAACCGGTGGTGGCAATCCTCTATCATTATCCAATTTACCAAATCTCATTTTCATTGAACCTCTAAAAAAGTCTAATGCCTGCAAGATATAATATGCCTGCTCTTCATTCTCAATTAGTATAGGAGCAGTAACGGAAAAAGATGCATTATTTGCAGATTCAAAAAATGCTTGTTGAAAGTTGGAATGTGTTGTAGCAACTTGTGAATAATTTGTACTAATAATATTACTAACTGTGGGCGTATACGGAAAGTTAAACTTTCGTATTCCACTCTCTCTCAATCGACCACTGGGATCAATGATATTTACAGGTTGCTGGTCTTTGTATGGGTTATACGCCATAACTGCTTCTCCTAGATTACATCAGTATTTATCACAGTATAAACTGCGTATATTTGGAAAACGTTAAATAGGTTGACAACTACATAAAAACAATGTATAATAATAATAAATTATTAGGAGAATACAAAAATGGCCAGAAGGCAAAATTATTTAAACAATAGAGATATGCTAAAACAAATTCATATTTCTAAATCTAATTTTTCATGGTTTGAAGATCGTGACCTATACAATCAATTTGATGTAATCATTGATAATATTGCTGGTGAACTTGATCTAAAAACAGAACTAAATTCATTAATGGATGTTGCTAGACAGACAAAGGCAGACCGTATTCAAAAGGCTGCATGGGATTTGAACACTGACAAAAAGAAAAAACAAGTTGATTTTGCTGTAGACAAAAATTCATTCAATGAAGAAGAATTAGTATTCCGTGTTATGACATTTGAACATATTCCGGATGAACCTGGCAGAAAACTAAATCCCAAGACTGTAGCAGATCACAAAGTTAAATTAAACTTTCCACCTTACAAGCATTATATTCTAAGAAATGGCGAAGTTTCTGAAGTAGGTATATCACATCACAATAAAGATAAAGAATTTGACTTGACATCTGGTAAGATTACTGCTACATTGGCAAATATGTATATCAAACTTGTAGAACGCTATTCACAGCGTGGTAACTGGCGTGGATACACATATATTGACGAAATGAGAGGACAAGCATTATTACAGTTGACACAAATTGGACTACAGTTTAATGAAGCAAAATCAGATAATCCATTTGCTTATTACACAGCAGCAGTCAATAATTCATTCACACGTGTTCTTAATATCGAAAAGAAAAATCAAGGCATCAGAGATGATCTATTAGAGAAATCAGGGCAGGCTCCTAGTTGGACAAGACAACTTGAACATGAAATGAAGTCACAAGAGCGGTGGAAGAAAATTATTAGAACTAATATCACAGACGACCAAATACCAACAGAAACTATTAAAGAGATTTATGCAGACGATGAGTGATAATTTATTCAAAAAATTAGCATACTTTACAGATATACATTTTGGAATGCGAAACAACGCACAACAACACAATAAAGATTGTAGTGACTTTGTTGATTGGTTTATTGAGCAAGCAAAAGAGCGCGGATGCGAAACGTGTATATTCGGCGGGGATTGGCATCATAATCGTGCCAGTTTAAATATATCAACAATGAAATATTCTATTGAGAGTTTACGTAAACTCAATGATGCATTTGAAAATGTTTATTTCATTAAAGGTAATCATGATTTATTTTATCGTGAAAGTCGTGAAGTTAGTAGCGTAGAGTTTGCTAAGGAATTTGAAAATATCACAGTTGTTGATGATACAACCATTAATGGTGATGTTGCACTAGTAAGTTGGCTAGTAGGCGATGAATGGAAGAAAGTTCCGAAAATCAAATCCAAGTATATGTTTGGTCACTTTGAACTGCCTACATTCAAATTGAATGCAATGGTAGAGATGCCAGATCACGGCGGTCTAAAGCGTGAGATGTTTGCCAACCAAGACTATGTATTTACTGGTCATTTCCATCAGCGACAAGTTAAAGATAACATTATCTATACTGGTAATGCATTCCCTCATAACTTCTCTGATGCATGGGATGATGACCGCGGGTGGATGTTTTTAGAATGGGATGGTGAACCTGAATTTTATGCTTGGAGAGATGCACCAAAATACAAGACGATACAACTTTCAAAGTTATTAGACGATCCGGATAAGTATTTACTACCCAAGTCAACAGTTAAAGTTTCACTTGATATTGATATATCATACGAAGAGGCAAATTTTATCAAAGATACCTTTATTGAAACATATTCATTGCGTGATATAACACTTGTTCCTGTGAAGTCAAACGAACACGAAGAAGATACATCTGCTGAGATACATTTTGAAACTATCGATCAAATTGTATTATCACAGTTAACATCATTAGATGGAACTTTTGATAAAAATATATTAATAGAGATTTATAATGGACTATAAGAGAGTCTTAATAACAGGTAATAAAGAATATGGGCTTTGTAAAGAAATATGTAATCTTTTTGATACTGTGGATAACATTGATTATTTTACTGCTTCTAGGGTAAATGATTGGGATCTTACATCACAGCAAATGCAAAACAAATTAGCAGACTTTTTCATATCTGAAGGCTGCAATGTCTTTATAAACAATTCTGCTATGTGGAAGTTCCACCAAACATTGTTAGCAGAGACAATGTACAATCGTATCAAAGATGAACAAGTGTCTGCACATTTCATACATATTGGAAGTACTGCAGATACAGGTGTTAAAGGAAGAACTTGGAGATACCCAACGGAAAAGAAAGCATTGAAAAACTATAACAGAGATTTATCCTACATGGCAATTGGTGGTTCAAATGTAAAAACCACATTGTTATCTCCGGGTAGTCTAACAACACCAAATGTTATTAAAAAGCATCCAGATAGAAAACTATTAGACGTTGAGTATATTGCAGAAACTATTTTATGGTTGCTTTCTCAACCAGAATATGTTAATATAAACGAAATTAGTTTAGATCCAATTCAATCAGGACAATTCGCAAGAGAGAGGTAGATTACTTTTGCTAAAGATTAAAAATATTACAATTCGAAACTTTATGAGTGTAGGCAACGTTACACAAGCAATTGACTTAGAAAGAGATTCTTTGTCACTTGTTCTAGGAAACAACCTAGACCTAGGCGGTGATGGTTCACGTAACGGTACGGGTAAGACAACTCTTATCAATGCACTATCATATGGATTATACGGTAATGCATTAACAAACATCAAAAAGAATAACTTAATCAATAAGACTAACGGCAAAGGCATGTTAGTCACAGTTGATTTTGAATATAACGGAAGCGATTACCGCATTGAACGGGGTCGCTCACCTAATGTATTCAGGTTAAAGCGTGATAACGTTGAAATAAATGAAGTTGAAGATGAAGCACAAGGAGAAATGCGCCAAACACAAGTAGAAGTTGATTCTATTATTGGTATTTCTCATTCTATGTTTAAACATATCGTAGCTCTTAATACATACACAGAACCATTTCTAAGTATGAGAGCAGGCGACCAACGTGATATCATTGAAGAACTACTAGGAATCACAGAACTTTCACGTAAGGCAGAATGTTTACGCGATGATGTTAAATCTACGAAAGAACAAATCAAAGATGAAGAATATCGTCTAAAATCAATTGAAGATGCAAATGGACGTATTTTAAAATCTATCAAAGATATTGAACGTAGACAACGTGTATGGGCACAGAAACATGAAACAGACATCAAAGACCTTGAAGCAGGACTAGATGCGTTATCACATATAGATATAGACGAAGAGATTCAGAATCATGCTTTGATCGCAGAGTTCAATGAAAAGAAAACACGCATAGATGATGCATTACGTTGGATAAGTAATATTAATGCAGACGATGTAAAACAAGAAAAAGTTATTTCTAAACTTAAAAATGAAATAAAATTACTGAAAGAGCATACGTGTTATGCTTGTGGCCAAGAAATGCACGATGATAAACAAGAAAGCATTCTTGCAGCAAAGGAAGAACAAAAGCAAGAATCTACGATGCAACTACTTGCAAATAATACACAACTACAAGAATATGAAACTGTTGTTGCAGAAATCGGTGAAATTGGTAATAAGCCATCAGTGTTTTATAAAACACTAAATGATGCATATGAACATCAAAACTCAGTTAGATTGTTACAAGAGCAGATTGAACAAAAGAAACTTTTAGAAGATCCGTATACAGACCAAATTAATGAAATGAGAGATAGCGCACTTGAAGAATTAGACTATACAAATATGAATGCACTTGTATCATATCGTGAACATCAAGAATTCCTAATGAAATTATTAACAAACAAAGATAGTTTCATTCGAAAAAAGATTATTGACCAAAATTTAAACTTTCTAAATACAAGGCTACAAACATACTTAGATAAACTAGGGTTACCACACGAGGTTCGTTTCCAAAGTGATCTATCTGTAGAAATTACTGAGTTGGGTAGAGATTTAGATTTTGATAATTTATCACGTGGCGAACGCAATAGACTTATTTTAGGTTTATCATGGGCATTTCGTGATATATTTGAATCGCTGTACAGTACAATCAATGTATTATTCATTGATGAACTTATTGACAGTGGAATGGACACCAATGGTGTTGAAGCATCACTAGCAGTTCTGAAAAAGATGGTAAGGGATAGTGGACGATCACTATTTCTAGTATCTCACCGAGACGAACTTGTGGGACGAGTTAGTGATGTATTAAATGTAGTTAAAGAAAATGGGTTCACTACATTTGCACAAGAAACTGAAACACTTGAACCCGGTGTTGAACTAGATACAGTCATATAGGAGAAAATAATGACAAATCATGATCAAATTTTAGAACAAATTGAAGTATATATTAAAGAACATGCATCGTTTGAAGAAAAGGGAGTAAAAGCAGCAGCCGCAAGGGCTCGTAAAGCACTAGGCGATATCGGTAAACTAACCAAGTCACGCCGCGCAGAAATTCAAGAAAAGAAAAATAATATGTAAAAAAACTTGACATACTAATAATAGTATGCTAGTATATAGCTATAACATAAAAAGATAGATTGTTACCCTCTCAACTCTCATTGCAACTACTTTTTATGCTATTCCCTATATCATAGGGAAAGAAGACCCAGTACAGTAATGTGCTGGGTTTTTTAATTGACAAACTCTAGATATTTTGTTATGATAAATATACTATAATAACAAACAGGAGATTTTTATGAGTATCACACGACAACCTACCGACAAGTCAACAAAAGATCGCAATGATGCAAATATAGCATTTCAAGAATTTTTGAAAAAGGGTGGAAAAGTACAGACTATTCAAGAAGGATTAGGTACTGATGCTGCTGATATGAAGTATAAGTTTCGTAAACCACCATTGCGCAAAACTCCCAAAGAGTAAAAATGGAATTTATCATTAAAGCATTGGTTGGTGGTATTATAATCGCCAGTGTAGTCACTGTGGCCCAACGTGGTAATCCTACGTTGGGCGCTTTGATTCTGGGTATACCTTTAACTAGTGTTGTTAGTATTCTCTTTATGTATTATTCAGGTGTTAATGTTGAAGTATTTTCACAGTTAGCAAAAGAGACAATTATATTTGTCTTAGTTAGTTTAGTATTCTTTCCATTATTTGTATTTCTAGTTAAAAATATTCAATTCTTACCTGCATTGTCTATTAGCCTATTTGTAACTATGACTTGTTTGTATATCTTAAAGATTTATCTAGAAAGTTAGTAAAAAGAATTTTTGTCAAATCCATTGACACACGCATCTTTGATCTTATCTGTATTCTTCATCCAAAATGGATCCCATGCGGCAAAAATCCATTTACCGTGCTTTGCACTATCATATATTGTATAGTTAGTTGTTGTGAATCCCGCCTGATACATACGTTCCGGATAACAAATAAATTGACCTTTACGAGTAATTTTAATAAACATAATATTAACATCATTATCTTCGGCAACATCAAGACATTGGTCAATCCAATCTTCTAATATCGGTATATGTTTATCCATAAAAAAGTGGTGAAATGTAAAGTCTGCATAATTCTTACACTCACAATTAAAATACTTCCAATCATCTGGTGGAATAATATCTCCCTTAAAACTACGAACTTGGCCTTCACTAAGATGCTGTGCACGATGGAAGTTACTACCACCGATGTATGCACCACTATTGGGAACACGTACAAAGCTATCACCATATTTCTCACTTAGAAATTTAGCAACATCACGTTCATAACTACTTCCTTTTGTTTTACTTTTACTAGCCATATCTGTCCATTTCTATATAATCATTACTATCTATTTAACTATAGTAATTATGTAGTTATCTTTAAAGGTCTAAAGACCTAATACTTTCATTAATTTCTTTCGTTCCACTCATTCAATTAATTCAGTATTTGTTTTTTAAATTAATAATATTATTATATGGTATTAGATATTATATAATATAATCAATCTTATATATTCTGTCCTGAAGAGTATCCACAATTGCCCTGTTGCCAGGACAATTGATAAAAAACTATAAACAGGTTGTGTTCTGTCCTATGTTTCGTACCTAATGTATGTGAACTAGCTGCCAGATACAGCGAGGTCGGTTGGCGATCCCCTCGTCATTCACTATTGCGTCTTACGACCCAACGGCACCCTTATGATATCTATACATTAAAAAACATCACAGAGTCGATAGTGCTATAGTAGCCTATCATCGGTTATATTATTAAACTGGTCAACCACGCGCCTTTAGAGCCGTGGCTGTTGTAATTAGAATACTTGTATATGTGGTTTACGAGAAGATTGTAGGAATTCATCCCCACTAGTCCAACGGCAACAGTTTTTACACTGGCAGATTCAATCCCGAGTTGGCAACCCAACTAACAGATCCACTATGTAATTTATATTAGATGTGATAATCATTGTATTAGCTTTGTGTTCTTTATGTTAGTTTTATGTTAGTTTTAATAGTGTGATTTATTTATATTAGCATTATTATATTAAACAATTATACTACCTTTTGGATACAATTGCAAGATATAAATTATATTAAAGTATTGGCATTCCTGCTTGTTTACTAAGTTCAAAATTACTTTCAATAATTGAGTTTATATGAGATATATGATTCGCTTCCATATCATATAATTCTGATATGCTCACTCCTCCTCTCATATACCATGTTAACTTTAACATATCTTTATGAAACTTGTCAAGCTCTATTTCGTATTTTTCTGATTTTTCTTGTATTTCTTGCTGACTTACTGATATTAGCCAGCTTCTAAAAAATTTATAGGATTAATCTCCAGATAAATTTCATCTACTGTATCACACTCTGCGCATTTGAATTGCATTTTATTTAAATCTTCTGGTTTTACAGCGATTTTTTCAATTGCAGTATTCAATTGTCCTACTACTGTAGTTGGTACGTTTTGTAAAAATTCTGATATCATATTTGTATCTTCTACTACTGCATCAGGTGATTCGATTCTACTAATGGCATTTGCAAGCATGTCTACATTGAATGTTGCAATTTTTTTGAAACTGGTATAGAATTTACTTGCGATATCCATATCCTCTGTGTCATCATCAACTTTTTGTAAATTTTGTATGATTTTTTTCTGTTCCAAATCGATTAGTGCCATACGTGTTACATTTTCTAATGTAGGTGGCCTGACATGAATATTAACATCTTCAAAAAGAATTGGATCAATGTAGTCTATATCAGGGAAACGATTGAGTATTTCATTAACATCTATTTTATATTCTGCAATTTCTTTACAATTACTGCAAGTGTGTTCGTGTGTTAAATCATTTCCGTATGTAGCATATTGGATTGCCAAGAATAATGCTTCTATATCAATATTACATAATTTCATTGGATCGCCTATAGTTGGCACACAACTTTCAATGACGCCTTTAATCGCTTCTCCATTGAGTAATGCTTCTGGATTTCTCAATGAAATTTCATCAATAGCAGACATTGCGCTAACACCTACTTCATCAAGTAGTGTTGTTTTTAACTCTGGATTAAATCTACCACCTGTTGGTAATGTAACATATATTTTTGGTTTTCTGAAATATTTAATTAATGGATTTTCGGAATTCATTGTATTTCCTTTACTGATGATAAATACACTTGATAACTTATTTATTATAATAGTATTTAACCCTATTATTATATGCTAATATAACTAAAAAAGAGAGAAAGTTTATGGCAGAAGATGTATTTATTTCAGGTTTGGGCGCCGGCGTACCACAGTGGAGCAATGAAGCAACACAGCGGCAGGTGCTAAATGCGCTAAATGCTGGATTTAGTAGTAATACTAATATAAATCGACAAATAATGAATGTATTGTCTAAAATATCAAAAGGCGAAACTAAATCATCTAATTCACTTTCAAATCTAGTAAACGGTATGAAAAAAACTGAGACTGCAATAAAACAAGGTAATGCAACCAATGAAAGTAATGTTGCTGCAAACAAAAAACAAACTGGATTTCTTGCATCATTAAGTAGTATATTAAGTGATACGAATAGAACTGCTAAAAAGCAATTAGATATTACGAAACGTATAGCAGAATATGAAAAGCAAGGATTATCAACTTCTGAAGCAAATTTACGTGCTAACATTGAATCTGCTGACTTAGCTAATGAATCTTTTTTTGAGGAAACAAAAGATACTATTACGAAACTCATTTCAGTGGTTACTGTAATTGGAGCAGCGACAAAAGCGGCAAATACTAAAACAATTGAAGGTGCCAGTGCTAGATATGATATGGCACAAGAAATGAGACAATCGGGTATACTTGCAGGTATGGATTCTGCAGGTGCTGGATTAATAAATTTGTCACAAACTATATCACGTTCTAATTTTACCTTTGGGGAAGCAGCAAATTTTACAAGGCAATTTTCTCAGGCTGTTGGTGTAAGAGGAGTACAAGCATCAATGGATTTTGCTAATACTTTGGCAAAATCGGGTGAAGGCAATTCTGATATGATGCAACGATTTGGTATGGAATTCAGTGAGGTTGCTGAAATTGCAGGATCATATATGGAATCGGTACGTTCAATTGGTCAATTGGATAAATTGTCAGATAATCAGATGCGTATGGGCATGGATAATTTTATGGATACCGTGGTTTCAACCTCAAATGTTATGAAAATTAATTTACAGGATGCTGCACATCTTATTGCAGAAACATTAAAACAAGACCAATTTGCATCACAATTAGCACTGATGGAACCTGAAATGCGAAAAAATGTAGAGGCAATGGTTGGTAGATTTGGCGGCGAAGGATCAATATTAGGTTCTGGTATTGCAACTGCCATGGCAGCAGGTAGCACTCAGGATTTTTTACAGACTGATGTTGCACAGCAGTTACAGGGCGATGTAATTGGACAAAAACTTTTGCCTCTTATAACACAAATGGCAGAAACTGCAAGGACACAAGGACCCGAAGCAGCAAATGCATTATATGCAAACATGGGACCACAATTTGATTCTATATTACAATTTGCAAGAGACAACAAAGCATTAGTAAATTTAAATGAAGGTATGACTCAGGCTATCGTTACGCAATTGGCACAGGTTGGGCAGACAATCGAAGATGCTACTAAAGGTGAAGTACCGTTATCTAAAGCAGATAAAGCGATAAATGCTTTAATTGAGACACAACGATTTGCTAAACTTGCCGGCGAGGCAAATGAGACACTAGTATTGAAGGCAACAGACCTGGCAGGTTCGTTGACTACGCTTGTAGAAACATCATTAATATTAACACAAGAAATTGCAAAGATGGGCGCTGCAACATCTTCGCTTAGAGGTGCTGCACGTGAAGTAGCATTGGGTATAGAGTCAGGATTTAACTTGGTTTCAGCAGGTGCTATGCAAGTTTCAAATGCGGTAATACCCGGTAGTGCAGGTTCAGCACCAGAATTTTCTTATGACGCATTGTCAGTAAGAGAACTTCTAAAAAAGTTAAATCCTGGTCGCTTTGGCGTAGGTATTGGTGACAAATCAATGGAAGGACTAAGTGGAAAGCAGGCGATAATGGCTGGTGAAGGTAACATTGTAAGGCAAGCACAAGAACTTATCAAACAATTCTCAGAATCTGACAATAAAGAAGCTTATGCAAAACAAATGAAAGAAATGTTTAAAGATATGAAGCAAGATGATAGTTGGCTGCCTGGTAATTACTTCAATAGTGATGAGGTAAAGGCGCATAATGCAGGAATTGATCAATTACTATCTGTATTAAAAGAAATGGTGAATTCACTAAAGTAAATTTAGTAAAAATAATTAAATAATAGAAATATAACAAATTAATATTATATTGACAATTGTTAAATAATATGTTAGTATAAGGTTTATAGGAATTAAAGATGGCAACTTGGAAAAAATATTTTAAAACGTATGATGGTTTACCGCAGCGGTCACCAACTACAAACTCTGATAGCGGCAGTGAAGCATCAAATAAACGTTACAGTAGTTGGTTGCCTGAAGTTTATCAAGGACAACCCAATCGTGTGCAGCGATATGGACAATATGATCAAATGGACTTAGATAGCGAAGTTAATGCTGCACTTGATATTATTGCTGAATTTTCTACACTAAAAGATGAACAGAATAAAATTCCTTTTGAGATAAACTTTAGTGAGGAGCCCACAGAAAGTGAAAGTGATGTTATTGGTCGCACACTTAAACAATGGGTAAGTCTTAATAAATTAAACAAACGTATATTCCGTATCTTTAGAAATGCCATCAAATACGGAGATCAAATGTTTGTCCGTGATCCAGAAACGTATCAATTATACTGGGTTGATCCTGCAAAAGTTGATAAGGTAATTGTCAATGAGGGCAAAGGCAAGAAGGTAGAAGCATATTATATTAAAGATATGGACATCAATATTGAAAGTATGAATGTAACTGCCGATCAAAGTAAACTAACAAATCATGGTGTAGGTTCAATGGGCGCGCCATCTTTAAATGGTAACACAATGCAGGGCTATAATAGTGGCGCAGGTGCAAAGTTTGCAAATGAACAAAAATCTACGCCCGTTGATGCTAATCATGTAATTCATATTTCACTTAGTGAAGGGGTTGATGGTTTTTGGCCGTTCGGTAATAGTATTCTAGAGCCTATCTTTAAAGTTTATAAGCAAAAAGAATTATTAGAAGATGCTATTCTTATCTATCGTGTACAACGTGCACCCGAACGCCGTGTATTTTATATTGATGTTGGTTCAATGCCAACACATAAAGCCCGAGCGCATTTGGAACGTATTAAAGGTGAAATTCATCAAAGACGTATTCCATCTAAGACTGGCGGTGGACAGACAGTAACAGATAGTGCATACAATCCTTTATCTATAATGGAAGATTATTTCTTTGCACAAACAGCAGAGGGTCGTGGATCCAAAGTTGAAACTCTCCCTGGTGGCGAAAACTTAGGTCAAATTGACGATTTAAAATATTTTAATGATAAATGAATGCGTGGCTTGCGAGTACCTACATCTTATCTTGGTCAAGGCGGAGATAGCGGCATTTATAATGATGGTCGTGTTGGAACTGCAATGATCGAAGAGTTTAGATTTACAAAGTTTTGTGAACGTATTCAATCATTGATTGTTGATGAGTTTGATAGGGAATTTAAGATGTTTTTAAAACATCGTGGAGTTCAAGTTGAAAGTTCTCTATTTAATTTAAAATTTAATGATCCGCAAAACTTTGGTAAATTCCGTCAGTCTGAAGTTGATGCAGTTGCAATGAATGTATTCTCATCTATTGAAGGGTCTGACTATATTAGTAAGAGATTTGCACTTGAGCGTTTCTTAGGCTTATCAAAAGATGAGATACTTGAAAATGAAAGAATGTGGCGCGAAGAGAATGATATTGCTTCTAATAATGAAGATTCATTTGGTATGAAAGATATTGGTTCTGTGCCATCAGATTCTGATTTTGGTGATAGTGAGTTTGATTTTGATGAAACTGATGTTGATGACACCGAAGATGGTTCAGTTATTGATGGTTCAGAAAACTCAGAAAATGACGAAGAGGCATAAATACTAGTATGAGATATTCAGAATTAAAAGAAAATTATGATCCCACCGAAGATAAGTCGGTAGTTGCAAGTTTAGATGATACCAGAAAGGTTCGTCTAACTCTAAGACATCTATCCAAACTTAGAAAAATACGTGATTATCGTAATTATGAAAAAAGTTTAAAGAGTGAACAGTTAAAAACACAATATGGTGGTTCAGCAGATTCATCTTCTCCTGAGATGTAAAATATATTTAATATTTTAATTATATTGTATGTTTTAACTATATGAAGTAAACTAAATATCTCTACAACTAAAAAACGGCTGAAAATAGCCGTTTTTCTGCTATTTCCCAAACAATTAAAAATTTACTTATAAATACTTTTGAAACAAGAGTGTTTCTACAACCTTGCCACTATTATTTTGGCGTGGCTTTAACTTTAGATAAGGAGACATAATATGTCAAGAAGCAAACTAGAACAAGTACTAGAACTTCTTATCAACGAAGAACGTGCAGCAGCAGAAGAGCTACTACATGATTTTATCGTAGAGAACGCTCGTCAAATCCACGAGGAACTTTTGAACGAAAGTGATGAAGTTGTAGAAGAAGACCTTGAGGATCTAGATGAGTCAGAAGAAGAAGAACTAGAAGAAGGTGAACTTTCACTAGAATCAGAAGATGACGCAGCAGAACTAGAAGCAGATGCAGAAGAAATCGAATCAGAAGAATTTTATGACGAAGATGAGATGGAAGATGATGAAGCATTAGATGACCTAGAGATGGGTGATATGGAAGATGATTCAGAAGAAGATGTCGAAGCACGTGTAGATGATCTAGAGTCAGCATTAGCAGACCTAGAAGCAGAATTTGAAAAAATTATGGCAGGTGACGACTCAGATGAAGAAGATGATATGGACATGGATATGGACATGGAAGATGATTCAGATGAAGACATGGATGAATCACTTGAATTAGAACTAGAAGAATCAGACGATGAAGACTTAGAAGAGTCAGCAGACGATGAAGAGTTGAACGAATATGTTACACCAGTATCAGCATCAGAAGGTGATGATGGCGACAGTGTAGCATCAACAGTCAATGCAAACGCAAAGCGTCCAGGCGATGATTCAAATGCAGCACCAGTAAAAACAAATGATGGTAACACATCAGGCGGCACGGGTGAAGCAGCAAAAGATATGAATACAGGCAACGTTAATGTGTCAGGTAATAAATCTGCCCCAGCAATGAAACCTGCAAAGTAATCCACAGAGATCAGGAGAAATACAATGACAATACTTATTGAAACGCTATCTCATAATCAAGCGGGTGTACAATCACGCATCGTTGAGAATGACAATGGTGAAAAGAGTATGTTCATGGAAGGTATTTTCGTCCAAGGCGGCGTTAAAAATGCTAACCAACGTGTTTATCCAGTTTCTGAAATCTCAAGAGCAGTGGAAAGTGTCCAGAAGAAAATTTCTGAAGGCTTTCCAGTTCTTGGTGAATGTGACCACCCACCAGAGTTAACAGTAAATGTTGACCGTGTATCTCATATGATTGAGAATATGTGGATGGATGGTCCTAATGGCTATGGCAAATTGAAAATTGTTCCAACACCCATGGGTAACATTATCAGAACACTAATCGAATCAGGCGCTACTTTAGGTGTCTCATCAAGAGGTTCTGGTGAAGTTGATAACAGTGGTAATGTGAAAAATTTCGAAATTGTTACAGTAGATATCGTAGCGCAACCGAGTGCACCAGAGGCGTACCCGAAGGCGATCTACGAGGGATTGATGAACATGAAAGGCGGTTACCAAGCTTGGAAACTCGCACAACATGCACATAGTGATAAGGCTGCGCAACAGCACTTATCAGAACAAATAGTTAAATTCATTCGTGAATTGAAACTTTAACAGGAGAAGCAACAATGGCAAACGAAATCCTTGCTAACCTTCTAGAGTCCGGCGCACTATCCGAAGAGGCTGGTGCCGCTATTACTGAGGCTATGGAAGCAAAACTAAATGAAGCAAGAGAGGAAATTACAGCCGAGTTGCGTGAAGAATTCGCACAGAAATTCGAACACGATAAAGGTGTTATCGTTGAAGCTATGGATAATATGTTGGAAACAGCAATCCGTGCTGAAATGGAAGAATTTAAAACTGACCGCGAATCTCTAATCGCAGAACGAGTTGCGTATAAGAAAGCAATTTCTGAACACGCTAAAATCCTTGAAAAATTCATTACTTCTCAACTTGCAACCGAAGTCAAAGAACTACGTGACGACCGTGTGAAAGTGGCAGAGAACTTAGATAAAACTAAGCAATTTGTTACAAAACAATTAGCACGTGAACTTGCAGAGTTCCACAATGACAAGCGTGAATTAGTAGAAACTAAAGTACGCATGGTAGCAGAAGGCAAAGAACTACTTTTGAAAACAAAAGAGTCATTTGTTAAACGTTCAGCAGAGTTAGTAGAAAGTACAATTTCTAATGCTCTACGTTCAGAACTAACAGCACTTAAAGAAGACATTACAGCAGCCAAAGAAAATGAATTTGGTCGTAAGTTGTTTGAAGCATTTGCTGGCGAATTCATGTCATCACAATTGAATGAGGGCACT
>Ga0208437_1000030_pt1 | contig 50465 bp, 57 predicted proteins | sample ColrivemetaGS705_FD_187602 | JGI IMG/M metagenome (GOLD analysis project Ga0208437, IMG submission 187602) | Estuarine microbial communities from the Columbia River estuary - Flood tide ETM metaG S.705 (SPAdes) (version 2) | ecosystem: Environmental > Aquatic > Marine > Intertidal zone > Estuary... | reverse complement strand
GTTAGTTAAAACTGCCTCAACTTGAGCTACAGCGTCAACACCGAATTGCTTAAGATCTTGTACTTGCTCTCTTGTAACTGCAGCAGCAACTTGGAAAGTTTCAGCAGCAACTGATTTAGAGAATAATGAAAGACCCATAACTTTGTCAGCAGTTCTTTCACCAGCTTCTCTAGAGAAAGGAGCACCAGCTTCGTTAGAAGCAGAGAAACCTTTAACGTGATCTTCTAAAGCCTTAACTAACTCAGGAGATGTGTATCTATCAGCGATTGAAGATTCACCAACACCTAAAGCGTCAACGATTTTGATGATGTTTTTGCCGTCGATTCTAGAAGTACCAACTAAAACGTCGTTACCTGCAGCAGCGTCAGCTGTCTTAACGTAAGTAGGAGTAACTGCGTTATCTAATCTACCGCCTTCGTATACGAAGTCTAAGTAAGATAATAAGCCCATTGGACCAGCCATAGGAACTACAGGTACTAAATCTAAACCTACAGTTTGAGCAGCAACTTGCATTGCTAATGGTAATAAAGTTGGAGCTTTGTCACCTGATCCGTCAGCTGCACCGATTGCAGATGGGAATGCAACTGCACCCATACCGTGAAGGTTCATTGTTGGATCTAAAGACATGATGTTCGCGTCTTCATAAAGTTTGTGGTTGTGGCAGTAAGTAGACATCCATGCTAATTTCTCAGCATCATTGATTCCTGTTGCAGATTCGATGATTGGAGCCCATGTAGATCTTACTTCAGCCTCATTGATTAAATTTGCCATTTTAATTTTATATTTTTTTTTAATGGTTTTATTTGTTGTTTTCTCGATTGTCTTTTAGTCTTTTGCTTCTTAACTAATAATCGATTAATTTTATATTACTATATATCCTGATTAAAAGAGTAAAAAAATGATTTTTTTATTTTTTTAATTTTTTATAGTAAATTAAATAGGAGGTCTAATACTTAGAATAAACCTCCTATTTTGTTTTAATATTTATCTTGATTACTTTTTGAATCTCTTAGCAAGTTCAGCAGCAATAGAAGTTGTATCATAACCTAAAGTTTTTGACTCTTCTTTAGATTCTTTGATCATTGCAACTTTTTCCATTACTGGTGCAACTTCTCTTAGATCTCTTGTCTGCCAGAAATTAGCAACTTGATATTCAGTTTCTAATTTGTGGTATTTAGATTGAGCTAAGATTTGTGCTTTCTTAGATTCAGAAAGAGTATTCCATCTTTCTTTATATTCGATAGGCATCATCTTTGTAACATTAGGCTCATTAGTTGGAGCATCAGTAATTAATGCTGAATTCCATAATGTGATGATTTGACCTTCAGTTAAGAAACCACGACCTTCAACTGCAGTTAATACTTTAGTTCTTTCTTCAATTGATAATTCGTTATAAGAGTTTCTTGTTGACTCAGATACAAACTTAAAGAAGTGTGGATCATTTGTCTTTTTTTCTTGTGCTTTATTAATAAGAGCAGAAAGTTTTTCAGTGATTGAATTTTTATAAGATTCCATTGTATCTTCTTTAGATTCTTCTGCTGCTTCTTCAGCCTCTTCTGCTGCTTCTTCAGCCTCTTCTGCTGCTTCCTCTGCCTCTTCTGTTGCTTCTTCTGCTTCAGCCTCTTCTGCTGCTGCTTCTGCTTCAGTTTCTTCTGCTTCAGTTTCTTCTGCTTCAGTAATTTCTTCGCCTTCAGCGTCGCCTTCACCTTCTAATTCAAGATCTTTTTCAACGTTTACTGGTTCTTCAACGTCTGAATCAACTTCTTTAGTTTCATCCTCTAATTCTTCAGCAGGAATTCCAGCTTCTTCAGCTTCAGTTAATTCGCCTTCATCTTCTACTTTTTCTGGCTCGCCTAATGCAACTTCTTGATCTTCGATCTCTTCAGCAGTGTCTTCAACTAATAAGTTAGAGTTAACTGTTTCAGCAACGTATTCTGCATATTCAGTAACTTTTTCTAAGTTCTCTTTTAAGTATTCGATGTATTCTAATAAATTAGCATGTGTAGTTGCACCTTCGTTATAAGATTCTGCTAAGTAATTAGTATATTCTTTAATTTGTGTAAAACCTTCAGCAATGTGCTCAGAGTATTGGATTGACTGATCTAATTTCTCAGCTAAAGTTTCAGCGTATTGAATAGATTGGTCAGCTTTCTCAGCAACATGCTCAGAGTATTGAATTGACTGATCTAATTTTTCAGCCAAATAAGTTGCATACTCCTTTAAGTTTGCTAATTCGGTTTCATTACCGCTTTCATTAGCTTCAGTTAAAGATTGTTTAATGCCCTTAATTTCTTCAGAAAGATATTGAGAATATTTGTTAAAATCTTCAACAGTGATAAATTTAGATTCTGCCATTTTTTCTGGTTCTTTATTTTCAATTGTTGTGTTTTCTGTTAAGTTAGCTGGACCACTGATTTCGTAAATTTGAATATCTGAATCGTTTTCAAATCCATAAGATTCGTTTACGCGCTTTAATTCAGCGTTTTCAAATCCTGGATCAGCGACTAAGTCATAAGTAAATAATTGTTTAATTTTTACTTGACCATTAGATTCAACTGCACCCGCAGCTCTTGATGAAATTTGAAGTGGAACTCCAGCATCAACTAATGCTTTAGCTTGACGGCCTGCATCAGTATCTAATAAACGGATACGACCTTTGATTTGTTTGTTTTCAGCATCATATGTGATTTCTTCAATAATGTGAGAAACATTCTTTAAAGAAACGTCAAAGTTTTGTGGGTGATCTAATTCACCTAAAAGCTTAGATGCCTTAATTTTATCTTGAAGAGCCTCGATTTGTGGTAAATATTCTTCTGCAGTATAAATACGGTTGTTACGATTCTTTTTATCTAACTCGCCGAAGATACCTTCAAGAATATAAACACCTGCTTCGCTTTTAAATTCTAATTCAGACGAAGATCTCTCTAAGATTAATAGGTCTTTATTGCTCATATTTATTATTTTATTATATTTGTACTATATATCTTTTGTAAAAAGTGTGATTTTTAAAAAATATTATTATATCCCTGCCAATGGATCTTCTTCAGAACCCGCTTCAGTTTCTTTTTTAGCAGCTTCTTCTTCCTCTGTTTCTTTAGCAGTTACTTCTTCTAGATAATCATTATAGTACTTAATCAAAGTTTGAATATCGTTTGTTGTGAAAGCTCCTTGACCATATGTATTATAAAAATAATCTTGAAACTCCTTTTCTGATTCTGAGCTTACAATAGCACCGATAATCTCGCTACTTTTGATTTCTTCAGCGTTATCTGTTATGTAATCGTCTACAATAACGTCAGATTCTGGAGTCACTTTCATTGCTTCTTCACTTAAGAATTCTTCAAATAATTTTACGTGTTTCATATAATTATATATCTAATTTTTTAAAAGCCTCCCATGTCCATTGGATCAACTTCAGGTTCTTCAGCATCTTTTGCAGTTCTTCTTGCTTTATATGCTTCATTGGCTGCTTTATCGTCTGGAGATAATTTTAAGTATCGATCTACTAAGAAATCCATATCAAAGTATGATTCTTCTTCCATTGTCACAGGATCTGTTTTAACTAATGAATCTTTTAATTGACTAACGAAATCGATTCTACGTTCCATGATTTCCATGTGCTTTAATTCAGAGAACATGTTCTCTTCAATAAATTGTAATGAGATTTGAGTTTTAAATCCTGGATCGTCTGAAAATTCAGGATACTTAAGACACATTTGAATATAAAGTGGCTTAACCAATACCTCTTGGAAAACTGAGCGTAAACGGTTGATGAATTTAGAAAATTTAATTTCATCTCTAATCATACCATCGGCTGCAAGATTAAATTCGCCTCCACCATCTTCGTACATGAATCTATTGAATGGAATCTTAGATACCATTTTCAATTTATCAGAAAAATACTTAAGAGCTTCAGTATCATTTAATTCTGGACCTTCACCGCCTAAAGTTTCAATTTCTGGTTGTTCACCATCCTTAGAAGGTAACCAATACTCTTTATTAAATTGCAGCATTGGACGACCATTGGTTGTCATGCTTGCTGAATCCCAATCAAAGTCTACAACTTCTTTATAGTTACTCATTAATTGAGCAAGAGATTGTTTTGCTCTGGTCTTAGATTTACCACCAACTGGGATGATAAATTTCATTCTGTAAGAAGAGTTGGTAACCGCCCAGATAATTCTGGTGTGTTCCATAATTCTTAATAGGTTGAAAGCTCTTACAAGACGCTCTAGGTAACTTACCCTAGATGCTGTAGTAATAGATGAATAAGAAATATAAATGATCTGAGAGTCATATAATGTTCTCTCTTTAGTTGGATTATCCTTAAATTGTGTCCAAACTTTTTTCTTATCTGTTTTATTATATCCTGGAACAAGTGTAATTGGATCGATTTCCTTGAAACCAATAATCTCTGTTTGATCAGGACTATAAATAATTTCAAATGCTAAATAACCATCAATTAAGAATTTTCTAAAGTAATACCATGCAGATTGATCTTGTGTAAATCCAAAATACTGATAAATGTCTCTATAAGACTTATTTAAATATTTTTGAACTTCATCACTAACATCCATTCCGATAATTTCTGGATTTGCAAAAAAGTTTTTATTATCGTATACGATTGATTCGTCACAAAGAATATCTAAGATATCTTCGATTTCATCATATGTTGAAAATGCTCGAAGTTCATCTCTTTTAGCAGCATAATTCTGATCAAAGAATGGGATATTCTTTCGCATATTTGTATCTGACATCGATAGTGCAGCAAATGCACCATACATATCATCATTATCTAAACCAAGTGGGTTTATCTGACCATATCCAATCGCGTCTTCAATAGGACCAATCGCCTGTGATTGTCTTAAGACTAAATCGTCATAATACATACCAAACGAAGATAACTTTTTAAGCTGATCTCTCAGGGTAAAAGGTTTCTTATTGTAACTGAATGGTCCGTTTCTATCTACGAATCCTGCCATTATATTCTTATATTATATTTTAGTTATATATTCTTTTTTTATCGATTAGAAAACATTGCTCTAATTTGTTGCACTGTTGTTCCTTCTAAATCAATAAAGTCACATAGTGCGATATCTGGCCATCTATTATATGTAATAACCGCTTGATTGTTTTTACGATTAGGAATATATTGTCTAATTGCAAAATCAAAACCAAATCTTTTTAAGTATGCTTTCATACCATCATATGTAATTCTTAAAGGCTTTTGACCTTCTGCATCTAATCCTCTTTTACCAGAACTAGCTCTATTAATCTGACGTTCTAATCTATTATACAAATCATCTAACAATTGTTCCTTAAATTCAACGGGTAGAAGATTTAAATTAATACCTAAATCATTTCCATCTACTTGTTCAATTGCAAGAACAACTGGATTTTTATCAAACCATGGTAAGTTTTCTGTAATTGGTGTGTACTCAAATACGTAAATTTTACCTGGTTCAAAACGTGCTCTAGTATATTCGGCCTCTGTTAATTTTCTACTTTTTACGCTATCTTCAAACCATTTCTCAGCCGTTTTCTTGGCAGCATTTATACTACCAGATTCTTTACTAAGTTCTTTGATTCTATTTTTAACGTAACCCATTTAACATCGTATCTTCGGTTAGTACTATAAAATTCCAACCCCTACCTTCGCAATAGCTTTTAGCTGCATTATATTTATCCATATTTTTAACATACTGTTCGGCTAGAAATTTATAGGATTCTAATGCTTTTCTTGAATTTTGCTTGGGTGGTTGTGGTTTTTGAATCTGTGCCTTGGGTTTGATTTCAACTAAATATTCTTTAACTGTGTCATCTTGCTGAATCTGTTTAAAATAAAAATCTGGATAGTATTTATGTGGTTTATTATCCTGTCTTGACCAATATTTAATTTCTACAGGTTCACTTGACCAATGCGTTACTTTATCATTAACATCGCACCATATCATAAACTTACGTTCCCATGAAGATCTATATATGATCGGAGTTGGTCCAACATATTTTTGTGGGAATTGTGGGGTAAAATATCCTTGATTAAACCCTGAGTTTTTAGTAGGTTTGACGTTTTTAATTGACATTTAGATGGTATAAATTCCAGTCTGTTCTCCACTATAATCATTAGAACCATCAATTGAAATAGTTCCTTTATATTTCTGTGGATGAATCTTATTCCAACCTTTAGCATATCCTCGTTTAGCAATTTCTGTAAAATATGCAAACGCGTTTGGATAATCTGGATTAAAGTTTCTCCAGTATTTAAGTAGATCTAAAATAGCGAATTGGAGGCAATCCATTCTATCGTCTTCGCTAACATATTTCATGCGATTGATAGTTCTTTCAGCAAGAAGAATAAGCATCTTCTCCGCATTCGGAGTTAGCTTATCTTGTTCTTTTGAAAGCTTCATTTCGTCATAAAGATCTCTATTATTTAAGTAATTCTTTTTTCTAGCCACTTGGTTAATTTTAATTTAATATAGATTATACTTAAAAAGTAAAAAAGGTTTAAAAACAAGAAATGAGGGAATTAACCCTCATCTCTTAGTTGAATTTGTGTGTAGTTTGGTGTTATGCTAAAATAGTAGCAATCTTTTGCTCCCAAACTTTGATCTCTTCACTGATTAACGTATCAGCTGCCTTGATCTCTTCAATTGATTTGTCAGCTTCGGCTAATAAACCTCTTTGGTCCTTTAAGAAAGCAATCATATCATTATAAGATGCGATAGTTGCTTCTTGCTCTGCTAATTGAGCTGCTTCACCATCAACTAAATCTCTTAAGAAAGTAACTGCACTTTCTCCAGTTTGTTCTGTTACAAATTCTGCTGCTGCATTTGCATTGCTTGCTTTAAAGAATTTAGAGATTCTATTCTGTGTGTTAAATCTTGCAACATATACTTCTTCGTTTAATTTGAAAACGTTAACAATGTTATTGTTTCCTTCAAAAGTAGCTGCAAAATCTAAAATGATAAAGTTCTCTAATAAAGTTGGTAGTGATTCAAATAATTCAGCTTTATGCTTATGCTCATATCTTACCATACCAGCTGAAAGAACGTGCTTTGAGAATGTATTTCCCTCGATTAATGAAGTATTAGACATAAATGTGCTTTCATTCATAACGTAAGAAAACTTGTATGGACCATGGAACCACTTAATGCTATCATTTGAAAAGTCAAAAGATTCAAAAGCTGCAATCGCAGACTTTAATGTTGAATCTATAGTTTCTGTTTCGTTAAGCTCATTATTTTTCATCTCAAAAACTCTACCATTAACGTAGAATTTTACAGAATCTTCAGTCTTAACGAAAGGTGCTAAAATATTAGTCTTCATAATGTTTAATTTTTTTCTTTTTGTATATATCTAAATAATTTAGTAAATTATATTAGTGTTGACTGAACCAATAGGATACCATAATCCATTAAAATATTTAATAGACATTGTACCGCCTGATAAAATAGTAATTGATGGAGATCCAGCGAAGTTTGTTGTATCTATTGTTACGTCTCCGTTTGTTGCAATGATAATTGCTTCTTGTCCAAGTGAACCTGCATTAATTACAGTTGGTTGAGAAACTATATTAGCATCTAAATCGATTACATTTCTAGTAATAGGTTGCTGTGACGGTAGTTGTATTGCACTTGCATTAAATGTAGAATCTGACACATAGTTTGTATTTACAAAACCTGCCGTAACTCCATCTCCTGTGATCATTTGAGTGTCCTGTGCTCTATTTAGATTTTGAGTAGGTTCGTTTAAATCAGCCTTTGTGACAGAAGTTGATCTGATCTCAAACATCCTATTTCCAACGTGTAATTCAGTATCCCATTCAAATGCTGGAATAAACGTATTAATTTCGATTGGAACTGAAATCTTATACTCTTCTTTCTTTTCAAAAGAAAAATCAATTGGTCTTTGAATTTCATAGTCATCAGGTACTGAATAGTATGAAGTTAAACGATATGTTCCTTCATTTAAATGACCTACTTCTACATTATAATAGTTTGACTTATATAATTTTTTAATAATCGCTTCAGTTAGTTTAAAGGCATCTAGTGTTGAACTAACAAGAATCTCGACATCAACCGATAAAGTAATTGGAACCATTTCAAATTCAGCAACGTAACCTTCCATTGCTCCTTCTTGATTCATCTTAGTATAAGAACCCATGTTTCTTTTATTAACTAATTTTCCTGAATCGATTGACATCCCAGTTAAATTAACGACTCCTCTTGGAATTTGATCGTAGTTGCCATCCGCGAATCCAGCATCTGGAAAACAATCAGGACCTGATGGAGTTGAAAATAAGAAATTATCTCTTAAAAACTGATCATCACCTGAAATTGCATAATAGAATGGTACATCAACCGTTACTCTTGTGTTATTATCTAACTGACGATAAAAGAAAATCTTGTTATTTAAATCAGCTAATAACCCAATAATTGCATGACGTATGATACTATCGTCTGAATTGTATTTTAAATTATAACTTGCCATATAGAGTATATATCATTATTAATCGATTGACTCGATCTCAAATTTAGAAAAGCCATTTTCTTTATAGATTTGAATCTTTTTATCAAATAATTCATGTGGAAGAACAGTATGGTTAATAACGAATGTATTAATCTTACTTTCTTTAATAACATTACTTAAAATTTTAAGAATGTTATGAACTCCATCAGCATCAACTGAACTTAACAATTCGTCTAGGAATAGTAGGTTTAATTGTGGAAATCTTAACTTAAGAATTTTAATAATTGCAATAATGATAATAAAATCTGCTTTTTTACGTTCACCTGTTGAAAGAGTTAATGGATTAATTTCTTCACCTAAGTGATTAATAATACAATTAAACTTATCATCAAAACGAATATGGAAAGAAAGGTGCATGGTTTGGGCCATGGCAGCGATGTTAGTATTTAAACCCGGTAGAATAGTTTTGATAGCCAAGTTTTTAACACCATCGTCACCTAAAATGTCTTCTAGCTTTTCTAAGAAATAATATTCTGAATTGGTAACTTCTTTTGAACTAACCTTATCGACTTCTTGCTCTTCAAATTCGCTAATAATCTGTTTAAGGTGTATAAAGCTTTTTTCATTACCTACAGAATCTTGAATTTTAAGTAATTCTCTTTTAAGATTATTAATATTAACAGAAATAGAACTCACTTTATCTCTAACTGCTCTATCTTTCTGTCTTAGTTCTGCTAACTTATCTTTAATACCATTTACTGATATCTCAGATTCTTCAATTTGAGTTGGCAAATTATCGTGCTTAGATTGAATTTCAACTTTACGATCTTGGTGAAAATCAGTCGTTAATGGACTTTCACAAGTTGGACATGCGTTGCTTTCATACAACTTTAATTTTCTTTTTAAAGATTGTAATTCAAACTCAAGTGAAGACTTTTCTGTTTGCTTTTCAGCTAATTCCTCGTTAACAGTTCCTAATGATTCTGTTATTTTAATTTGAGCTTCTTCAAGTTTTTTCTTGTTATCATTGTATTTAATCAATGAATCTTTAAGCTCTTGAATCTTTTGCTTGTCTTTTTCATTAGATTCAGCCATTAACTGATTTAACTTCATATTAACCGAAGTAATATTTTCGTTAATTTGCTTTAGTTCACGCTCATAACTATCAAGATCTGTCTTTAGATTTTTACGATCCTCTTTAATTGCACGCTGCATATCATTTAAGATAGAAAATCCAAACATTCTATCTATGATTTGTTTTTTATCATGATTTGTCATTGTTAAAAATGACTTAAAATCATTCACTGAAAGAATAATGATATTTTTAAATACATGGTATGGTATACCAAAGATTTCTTCCTCTAAATATTCTTGAACTGAGCGCTTACCTGCCTTATCAAATTCGATTCCATTTAAGCGTACTTCAAATATATTAGGAGAAAGGCCTCGTTCAATTTCAACCTCTGTATTTTTACACTGAAGGTTAATCTTAACCCAGAGATCTTTATTAATTCTATTGGGTAAATCGCTTAACTTAACACCTTCAACTTTACCATATAACGCATAGACAATTGCGTTTGCAATAGTAGTTTTACCATGACCATTTTTACCGAGTGTTAAAAACAATTCTGATTTATCGTCCTCAAACTCTAATCTTTGAATTGAATTTCCGTAACTTGCAAAGTTCTTAAATTCTATTGATTGAATTTTCATTGATCGCTATCGTAATTATAAGCACAGAGATCGTGCAGTTTCTTTATTTTATCTTTAATCTGTGCTTTTGTTTCATCATCATGACCTAGACCATCAATATACATATTACATAGATGAAGAATATTATAATTCTTATATAAATCTTCAATTTCATCCATGTCATACATATCTTTGTCGATGAATGTATCTTGCTCATAGATATTTGGTTCGATTTTACGACCAATTTCTTGAATCTTATTAATTAATTTCGATAGCGCGTTAGAAGCTGCAATATTTGAAGGAACATATAGATCTACGAAGTTATTACGAATTTCTTCTTTGAATTCACCTAGAGGTACATTATAAAGACCCGTGAGATATGTCTTAATAAACTTTGGAGATATATTATTTTCAAAGAAAGTCTCTGACATGTCTTCTAAATTAACCAGATCAAACCCTTTAGCGTTGTTGGCATCTGATCTAGTCAATTGATATGGAGTACCAACCATTCTCAACTTTCCTTTCTTTTGTCTATAATGAATATGACCAGAATACACTGCATCATATCTGTCAAATGACTGGGAATCTGAGCCATGATCATTTGTTACTTTAGAGTTTAATTTGATACCTTTAACTTCAGAATGACAAAAGACAATATTGGCGGTTGGATATTCTGCAAGAGTTTCTGCTTCATGTGCAGCATCTCTTCTCCATGGCATTAATAAAACCTTTTTTCCACCCCAATTAAATAATTCAGGATCTTTATAGATTGCAACATTTGGAATCCACTTAAGAGAATCGATTGAGGTTACATCATTTGATTTTTTTGCCCAAATATCATGATTACCGCAAATGACATGGGTTGGTAGAATTTCACCTAATCTTTCAAAAAGATCAACTGCGTAATTAAGTACCTTTAGATTAATACTTTGGCGATTATCAAATGCATCACCTACTTGTACTAGAATATCACCTTCTCTTACATTTTTTTGAAGAGTTGGAATAAACAAGTTTTCATAGAAATCTTTTTGGATATCTAACCATTCCATGGAGTTTGAACGTACTCCAAGGTGCATGTCTCCTAAGATCCAAATCCTTTTTACGGGTTTGTTTAAGATTGTACTATCAATCATAACTAATTAGAATAATCTGTTGATGTTCTTTCTTTTCAGTATGTTTGTTCTTTCGTCAAGTTCTTCGATTAATTCTTCTTTAAATTTATTTCCTAGTGATTGATAAAAACGCGTAGGATTGATGTTAAAGTAATCGCTAAGTTCTGAGAACACATCAACTAGTGAATGCTTTGTTTTCATTTCATCAGAAACATATTCATATACCTCATTGATATCAAGTTTCTTTAGTTTAATAGTTTGTTGAAACTCATCGATTTCATTAAAAACTTTAAATCTCGATTTAATAATTAGTTCATGAATTTGATCTGCGATCAAGCCCGCTTCAATTTTATCTTCTTCACTTCGAGAATCTAAATAAGACGGTGCAACTTCAAATGTTAAAGATGGATCATATTCGAATTCTGTTTCTTCGAATGTATTATCGAAAATTTTATCTCTTTTAGTTCTCATTATAAACTGTGTATATTTGAGTTTGTCACTTCGTCTGTCTCAGTGAGTCTCATGTAATTATAGTTAATTTGTAGTTTGCACTTGGTGCCCTTTCCTTCTCCGTCACGAATCTTTAAGATCTTTAACCAATACTCATAGCTGGCACGCATTAAGTCATCTTGAATGATACCTAACATCATATCTGCAGTATGTGAAAGACCAGCAGATTCTGCAACATCACCCATACCAATATCGCTCGAGTTATAATTATTACGGTTAATCTGCGTTGCTGTAACAATTAGCCAACCATTACGTACTCCCATTGCTCTTAGATCTTCTGCAATTTGCTTGATCTTAAGATACATATTTTCAGAATTTGGATTACGATAGTTTGCTAGAATATTAATGTAGTCAATTACGATTGCACCAAGTTTAATTCGCTTCTCTTCTTCAATTTGTTTTAAGTGGGCTTCGATATCTGTCACAGTTGCCTGTGATGTTGGAAATTGCTTTACAAATAAAGATCCTGGTGGAGTAAAGCCATCTCCTACATTTTCAAGCTTACGCTTCATTAAATCTTTATTCTTAGCTTTTTCTTCATACTCATTCATTGAAATTGTAAGCAAGTTAGCGCCGATACGTTTCATAATCTTATGAGCTGCCATTTCAGCAGTTACAAATGCAGTATTAACTCCCATCTTAACAAAATTAGCTGCGTCATTTGCAAGAAAAATAGACTTACCAATGTTTTGCTCGCCTACATAAACAACTAATGAACCATCTTTATCATAACCGCCGTCAAGAACTCGATCTAAGAATCCATATCCTGTGCTAACTTTAGCTCGTTTTTCATTATAGTGATCTTCTGCGTTAAAGAAATCAAGACCAATATCTGAATTAAAGATAATTGAATTTCTATCATTGATTAATGCCTTTGCTTTAGAAATAATATCGTCTGCGGTATCTGGAGTAACTTCAGTTGTTTTAACATATTCAATGATGTCCATTAAAGATGAATCAAAGTTTCTCCACTTGATCCAAGATTCAGTAGTTTGTGTTAACCATTCTTCATCATATTCTCGAAGATCAACCGCATAGATCATGTCTACGATATCTTCATCAACTTTGCCTTTTATCTTTGGGTTTTGAATGAGAGCTTTCATCTGCTCAGCAGAAGGTGTCTCATGAAACTTTTGGTAAAACTTATTAGCTAAGAAGTGTAATGTGTCAATATCATCAAGGGTATAAAAGCCCTTCTTAATTGTCTCTAAGTATTTTGGTTTACCTAAAGATAACTTAAAGAATATTTTTTCAAACTCTGGTCCGAATTTCATGTAGTTGTAGTATATACCCTATTATAGAGCGTTTGTTGATATTGTTTCAAATGATATTATTCTAGTGTAATGTGACCTGCACCAACTGACCATGGCTCTTCTGCCCAGACGTTAATTGCAATTGCACCTCTAGTTCCCTTAGTAACCTCTTGAACTCCGTGAACAACTTCACCTGGATTAAAGATTACAAGTCTATTTGGACGGGTTTTAATTAACTCAGGTGTCTTTCCTTCGCCATCTGTATAAATTGCCAAATCGCCACCCTCAAATTCAAATCCGGGAGGATAGTATACACATCCTAGAACTGGAAACATTCTATTACCCGTCTGTTGACGATATACTACGTCATCGTCTAAGTGTAATTCAAGATAGTTTCTACGACCTGTCATTTCAGCAGATTGAATACCTGTCCAATATTCAAATCCATCTGCTGTAATATTTACATTCGATAAAGGAAATTTAGTACCCCAGATATATTGTGTCAATCTTTGCTTTACGTTTGAAGCTGGTTTAGCCCACCAACCCTTCCAATAGGTATATTTACCAGTTGGATAAAAGAAATCATCGCCTTCAGCTGCGATATCGTTTAATAGTGTTTCATCTTGAATGAAATCATCAAATACTGCTATCATAAATATGGATTTATTTTTATTTTGTAGGTTTCTTTTCCGGGTTCATCTTTTGTTTGTTCAATTAAACCCAATTGTATTGCTCGTTTAAGACCCTCTTCTGCATTCTCATGGTTACCCTTTGAAAAATATCGCATTAAAGCATGTTTGCTAAAGGTATCTTTTTGTCTATCAGGTCGCTTTACTGCTTCATTGATAAAAATGTACAATATATCAAATGCATCTGGAAATGATTCTAATGATTCATGAATTCCTAAGATATACTTAATTGGAAGCTTATCCTCTGATATTTTATGTACATTAACTTTCATTAAGCTTCTAGTGTTTCATTTAACATATCTTCAATATCTACTGCGTCGATTTCAGTATTATAGTTAAAGATTGGTTTAATGTGCTCATTAATTTGCTGTAGAACTTCTTCTGTGAAAACTTTACTTGTAAAGAATTCTTTATTTGTTACAGTTTCATCAAGGTGTTTACAAATCCAGGTGCGTGCAGTTGCTTTAGGAATTTTTTCACCTTTTTCAATAACTCCTTTAGCTACGCCACATACATCCCATGCAACATATTGTTCAAGACCAACGTAAGGATTCATACCTTCTGAAAAGTGTAAGTGAAATTTAATTGGATGTGGTTTTGCAAAACGATTCTTATCTGGTTTAGCATTAACTACAATACCAACCTTTTCTGCTCCGTCCTTTAGTTGCGCTTTATTTAACATAAGAACAATTGAGGCTGCGTATTGTGGACCTGTTCCACCACCTGCAATTTGACGAGAAATAAAGTCTTGTGTTTGGTATGTGTGATTGGTGAATAAGAAAGGAATTTTAAGGTCAGCTAGAGGAGTCATAATAATTCTAAAGATCGACTTAAGAACTTTAGATCGAGTCATATCTGCCTTATCTGAACCTGTTGCAGCATCTTCGATTTCCTTTGCTGTTGCTAAGTTACCAGCTGAATCGAGTACTATCATTACTTTGGGAACTTCTCCACCTTTACGTTTAATATCCTGCATCTTTTGTGTGATAGTGGTAACAGATGTACGAAAATCTTGAACCGTGTTGATAGGTTGATAGTTTACCATAGAAGTATCAATACCAAACTTTTCCATTTGCTCTTTATCTACTGCCGCTTCTGAATCATAATAGATTACATTGTAACCCATGTTGATTGCTTCGCGAACAGAGTTTAGCATCAAGAATGTTTTACCTGTTCCAGATGGACCTGCAATTGAACATGAACGGTTATTTGGCCAACCTCCAAAAAGAGACCCACTAACGCATGCGTTTAAGTGATAATTACCTGTGTTAATCCATTCGGTAACTTCACTGAAATTAGATTGGTTCATAACGGAACCTAGAGGATTTAAACTTGCTAATTCAGCATTTAAATCTTCAAATGTAAATTTATTTTTCGCCATTTGTATTTTCTTTATTTTCTTTTAGTCTCATTTTGTCTAAAGTTTCAATCAAATCTTCAGTTTCATCCTGTATCTCTGCCATTTGTGACTTTAGAACACGTAAACGAGCATGAATCTTTGCATACTCTTTAATTTGTTGTAACTGTTCTTCAGTATACAACTTGTCGCTTTGTTTTGGATCAATTTTTGCCATCTTCTTCTCTAATTACATCAAATATAGTTACTTGATTCTTATTTGGTTTTTCTTGGTCTTTTTCAAAAGACCAAACCATTTTTCTAATTGCATCACCAAGTTCCAAATTATTTGGATACTTTTTTACCAATTCTCTAAGTGTTTCAATTGTTACTTTCATAATTAAAATAGTGAGGTTGAATAAATTAAATTTCTATTTAAAGTTTGTAGACCAACTGATGTTAACACTCGATTCAATGGGTCAATGACGCTTTTTTCAAATTGAATTTCATAATCAATTTCTGGTGCAATTTCGTACGGGTGATCACCTGGCATATAAGCAAACATATCTGAAATAGCATGTTTACAATGATATAATTTTAACTTTTCACCATTACCAATCATCTTATATTTGTTTTTATACTTTGAATTAGTATTCATAAGATAATTGTAGAAGCCTGCAGCCTTTACGTTAGGAGGACATTTAGATCCAATTTGAAATTCAATTGTATCATCTACAATATACTTTTCGATATTATTAGTTCTCTTGTTAAATGAAATTTGATCAACATCTGCTAATTGAAATTCTTTCTTACATTTCTTCAAATAATCAACTAGTTTTTTAAGAAGATCACCTGTTGGTTTTTCTGAAAGTACAATTTTAAGAGCTTCAGTTAAGTGTTTACGTGCTAATGCAGGGGTTGAAGATTGGATTGTATCGAATCCAATTGTTTTGATCTTTTTTAAAGTCGGATATCTATCGTCAATTGATAGTTTATCTTCCCATGCAATATTTTGTAAATACTTTTTCTTAGCGAGCCAAATTCCAGAATATGCAATAGTTTCAAGTTCGAACATTAAGAAGTTATCCGTGTTTGTTGCTTCTGCATATCTTTGCATACACTTTACAATATAATCATTCAATCTGAAGTTGTACAACTCCATGATAAACTTGTCGATTGTCATGCTTTCTTCTAGCCATTCAATGGACTCGTACATCTCTTCAAATTGAACGTAACAAGAATCTGTGTCAATGTAAACCACGGATGGCTTATTAAGATGATTCTTAACTTTTATATTAAATTTCTGGTGTACTTCTGTATCTTTATGCCAAAATTCTTGAAAGTATTTGTTAAGAATTTTTTCAGAATAAAGAATAGCACTTTGGCCTTGCAGGGTAATTGACTCCGCAATATCGATATTGAAGAAGTGAAACCACTTATTACCGAATGCACCATAGATAGAGTTCAACGTAACTTTAACAGCTTGTTCATATGCTGTATATTTAGTTGACATCATTTCATAGTACTCGACTAATTCTTTGATCTCTTGTTTTGTAAGCTCGTTTTCAGGCTTACTAATAAGCTTTTCTATATTCTCCAATACCATAGGTTATTACGCTGATGCGCAGGTTGCGATTGTTAAAAGTGTTTCTGAGTCATTTGAACGAAGAACAACGCGGTTATCTAAAACGTTTGCTGTGTAATCTTCTTTATCCAAAAGATTCAAATACTTTTTAAACAATGTAACTTTACCTCCTGAAGTACCATCATAATCTGGTGTAACAAGCATATTATATGTGTTACCGGTCAGTTTAACTCCTTTGCCATTTGCTTCGATTGAGAATGTTTCTTCTTTATCCAAACCGAATAATGAACGTACTTTATTTAGTGTAGTGTAATCAATGTCAAACTTGTATGCTGCAGAGTCAACATTAAAGATAGCTTGAATCTGTGCGTCTGTCAAATCTTTGTAACCCAAAGAAGGTTCAGAGCATGCAAGGTTGATCTCGAGTTCATCGTTATAGATGCGGAAAGTAGTTGCAACACAATCATCTTCGTTTTCGATGAATTCAAATTCACCAGAGATTGAATCATATTCAAACTGCTTAAATGCATCAGTTAACTTCTGTGCATCGAAGAAAGCAATCTTCAATTCTTTTTCTGTTGTGATTTGACCTTCTTCGATTTGGAACATTTGAGCCAAAGGAATACGGTGGTGCTTAACTGCATCTCGTTGAGGCAAATAAGCTGAAGCTTGTACAACTCCATCTTTGATTTTGAAATAGATGAAAGAGTCAATGACTTTCAATCTATTCACAAAGCTAATAAAGCTGTTTTGATCGACTTTGTTAATCTTAATTTTCATACTGTTTTTGAATTTAATATACGTTTAGGTATTATAACCATAAACCGCATAAAGTTTCAAAAAAGTATTACTCTTCAGATTCTTCAGTTTCTAAAGATTCATCAATGCCTAATCCGATTTGATTAGCTTGATAATGAGCCATGTATTGCTCTCTTGTCATTCCTAATTGGTCAGCTTGCCAACCTACAAAATCATATACGTGTTTCTGTTCCATTATAGAGTTATGTATTTATAATCTATATATCTTATTTATTATATTTGATGGTCCATGTATTGACATCACTATCTACGATTCGATTCATTTCGATTTGACCTGACGAAGTTGACATTTCAGTATTAATTCCACCTTTAATATAAATAGATTGAATAGGTTCAATTGTTTTATTAATCCAATCATCACCAAACCAAATTAAAAGATCTTCTGGAATTGATACCCATTTGCTCTTCTTAATAAAAAGTAAACATCCCCATCCTTTAGTGATATAATGTTTATTTTCAAGTAAAAAATCTTCAAGTTCTCTAACTCCTATTCCAAATATATCATTGTTGAAGCAATATGTATTGCAACCTATTGCCCCATAACCCTCTAATTGATTTATGAAATGAAGATTTGAATTTATGTCAAATTCTATATCATCATTTGATATTATAACATTTTCGTATTTTGCTAATGTGACACCCAGATTCCATGCCCTATTAACATATATGTTATTTTCTTGTTTTATATGGACTAATTTAGATTTATGATTAAAATCAAACGATGGTGCATCATTCTTTGCGTTATCTATTAATATAACTTCAGATACAAGATCACAATCTAAATAACTTTGAATTAAGTTAACTGTGTATTTGCTTTTCCATAAGGTTGGAATAACTACTGAAAACATAAACCTATTTTTATTTATATTTATTTCTTTAAAAAAAGTGAGGCCAGGAAGTAGCGAACTCCTGGCCTCGTTCCGTTAACTATAACGGTCCTAAGAGTGGCCATCACAGCCACACCTTTAATTATCTATCCATCACAAGAAAGACAGTCAGGATCGATCGCAGCTGCTGCAATATCTCCTCTAAGTACGCTTTCAGTTCTCATATAATAAAGAGTTTTAATACCCTGATCATATGCTTCTAAGTGAACTTGATTGATGAATTTTGGTTCTGCTTCTTTTGGAAACGCAAGATTTAAAGAAACTGCCTGATCAACGTATTGTTGTCTAACGCCTGCTTGTTTTACCAATTCTAATTGATTGATTTCTTTAAACGTCTTGAATATTGATTTAAATGGAATATAATTATCTCTTTGAAGTTCTGATAATCTTTCCATTTTATTTTTATGTAATGGAGCAGTTTTAGATGAAACATGTACATAGTAGTCATCGATCCATGAAAGACCAAAAACACTACCACCATCAACTAAAATCTGGTCCCATGTTTCCTTTGTGTTTTTACCGATTTCTTCTAAAGCTGCTTCAAGAGTTGGATTCTTACGAATGAACGTTCCTTTTGCAGTTTGTTCTGTGAAAACATTGGCAGCCCATGGTTCAATACCCGCTGAAACATTACCGCTTAATTTAGAATTAGAAACCGTTGGTGCGATTGCTCTTAAGTGTGTGTTGCGCATCCCTGTTCCAACACACCATAGAGGTTCACCCATGTCAGTTGCCATATCTCTACTTGCTTTTTCACTTTCAGTTTTAATCATTGAGAAAATCTTACGAGTTTCAAATTGAGCTGTTAAACCTTCAAACGGAATATTACGTTCTTGTAGGTATGTGTGCCATCCAAGAACTCCAAGTCCAAGTGCTCTACCTTTTTCTGCAGAACGAACTGAGTTTTCAAATCCACGCATAAATTTTGCCTTTTGAATGAATTCTTCAAGAACACCATCAAGAAACCATGTCGCTGTATAAATAAGATCTGTATCCTTCCACTCATCATACTTTGCAAGGTTCACTGAAGATAAACAACAAACGAATGAGTGATTTTCATCAGTGTGTAGCGTAATCTCAGAACAAATGTTTGTCATATAAACCTTTAATCCATTCTGTTTATATGCATCTGGATTTGAACGATTTACATTGCCTTTAAACATAATGTATGGCTCACCAGTCGCTCTACGCTTGCGAATAACTGCAGTCCATCTTTTACGAGCTTCTTTGTCGCCAGCTTTTACCTTTTGCATAAAACCATCTGAAATTACAACACATTGGTGTAGGTTCAATGATTGACGGTTTACATCTCCCTTTGGTTCGCGAATTTCTAACCATTCCCAGAAATCTGCATGTTCAATATCAATATTAACTGAAGCTGCTCCTCGTCTTACGCTTCCTTGGTTAGTTGCTAAAATAGTTGAATCATAAATCTTACAAAATGGAACAATACCATCGCTTGTTCCGTTGCCTCTAATCTTTGCACCGGCTGGTCTGATTTGGTTAATACCAATACCAACTCCGCCTCCGTGTTTTGCTAGCAACATCATCTCTAAATTCTTTGCACCAATATCATGAATTGAATCAGCTACGTCAATACCGAAACAGGAAATTGGAAGGCCTCTTTCAGTTCCTGTATTTGAAAGAACTGGAGAAGCTAAATTCAACCATCCCTTCCAAATATAATCAAAGAATTTACTTGCCATTTCTGGTTTTTGTAAACGCTTTGCCACCGTTGTTGCCACTCTCCAATATGCATCCTTTGGTGTTTCACCCTGCATAAGATAGCCATTGCTAATTGTCTTTACATAAATCTCAGTGTTGCCCCATGTTGGAAAATCTACTCCGATTTCCCATCCTAGGGTTTCACCATGATTAATGCTTTCTACTTTCTTTCCCATATAAATTTATTAAAATAATTCGTCTTCATCCCAGTTTTCATCTTCGCCTGCCTTAGAATAATCTGTAGGTCTGGTTGCAAAGAAATCTGTATGTGTTGTTCCACCCGTTAAGTGATAAAACCAATCTAATTCAGAAGCAGCAGCTTCATCATATTTCATAAATGGTCCATCAGTGTAACCTAATTCTGCAATTTTTTCGTTTGCTCTTTTAAGAATAAACTGTTTTAGATCACTAGCCTTTAGATTATCAAGATCTCCCATTTCAAACATCTTATCAATGAAATTATGTTCCATGTCAACCATGAGCTCAGCTGCACGAATCACATCATCTTTTACGTCCTCTTTCAATTCAGGATATTCTGTGGACATGTGCTTAAATAATTGACAGCCCATCTTAGAGTGTAGTGATTCGTCACGAACTGACCACTTCATCTGTTGACCAATTCCTTTTAACAAGTTTCTCATTTGAAACGAGTAAAGAACTGCAAACGATGAATACAATGAAACTCCTTCAGCAAACGCTGAGAAGATTGCTAGTGATCTAGCAACTTGCTTTCTGGCAGTTGCTGATTTTTGTAGGTCCTCATGAGTCCAATCTGCTTCAGTTGAAGTTAACAATTCAAACTTCTCTGAAATTGCTGGTTCATGTAAGAATGCTGAGAAATCTTCAAGACCTAATGTTTCGTTTAAATATGAATATGCAGTTGCGTGGATTGTTTCTTGTGATCCAAATGCCATTGCCATTTGTTTGATTTCATGCTTAGGAAACCAATGCGTAACCATACCTGTCCAGTAATCTGAAACTGCGCATTCAGTTTGTGCAAACCCCAATAAAATGTTACCTACTAAATTCTTTTCTGCATCTGTTAATTTTTCATTCCAGTCTTTGACATCTCCTTGCATTGAAATTTCAGTGTGTAACCAAAATGCTTGCATTTGTTTTAACCAACCCTCTGTGTAGTAAACCGGATATTCAAATGGCTTGTATTCAATTCTTTCTTTAAATAAATTAGAATGTGTATTTTCCATTTTTTTGTATTTTTTTATATTCCTTTTAGACTATAAAAGGCCTTTCATCAGAAAGGCCTCTTACTTGTATTGAATGTAGGTTATATATCTACGAGTCAATATTCAGAGCCCATATGGGTTAAAGTTATTATGTTATTCTTTTCTTAAGTTGGTCTGCTTTTGTGAAATAATCATACGACATTTTCTTATATTGTTTCCGTTGGTCGTATAAATCTGTTAATATCTTTTTAAGAATACTATCTTCTTTTTTATACACTACACCGTTATCGCAAACAATAACTTCTTTATCTTCTCTTCGTTCTTTAATCTGACTCTTATAAACTTGTTCAACATATGCATCCGGTGAGATGTTAAACTGTCTCATAATAGAAGGATATAGTGAAGCAAAGTCAAATGCACTAATTCCTTCATAGTAACCTACAATAGGTTCTTTAACGAAAGCTCCAACGTATTGACCATCCTTTTGACCATCTTCTCGTTGTTCTGTTCCAATTCGCATTCCTTGTTCAGCTAATTTACGAGCCATAAGAGCTTCTGTGATTGCTACTGGAGAACTTGCTTTATACAGTGGCATCTTAGTAATATTCGCCAAGGTTAAAAGAACTTCCATTGATTTAAGTTTCTGATCTATATAATAGACTAACACGGAGTCAACTACGTTATAGTATATGTATTTAGTAAAGTTATCTCTATAAAGATCTTGGAGTGAACCTGTGAACTTAATTTTATTTGTATTTAATACTTGACTCGAAACATAATCGAGTGAATTAGATTCCTTTACTTTAACTGAGCGATCATATTTATCATACAATTGCATGTAGTCCAGAATTCCAATGTGAAGTGGGCGTGAATCAGTTCTATCAACACTTTGAGTCATACCAACTTCATTAATATCAATTTGAAGTCTTTTACAGCGATTAACAATATATTGCCAGTCATAGTTGATAAAGTTCCATCCTGTCATCATTGGAAATTTAGGTAAGAACTTCATTAAGAACGTGTATACCATATCATATTCAGTGTTGAACTTATGGTATTTAAATTCCCAATCTTGATCAAAATCTTTGAAATATTCATTAGTATCATCTTCAATCTTTTGAATACTCTTAGGATCCATATCTTCAAGACCTAAAACAATCGCTTTACGCTCAGGTGTAATGATAGAGAAAGAAAGAATTCTTGATTTAGCTTCTTCAGCCTTTGGAAAACCATCAACGATTTCAGTTTCAATATCGACAAAATATGTCTTAGGCATATTATATGCCAGTAGTTCTTCTTTATCTCTTTCTGGTAATCCATCAATAAAATAGACCATTGAGAACTTATTGAACTGGCGAGCTGGACCTAATTTAACAGGTCGACCATCCCAATTTTTAAATTCAGTACTTACTCCTCGTTCTTTTTCGTCACAGATATACCAGTTTTGAAACTGTGAAATTGGATATTGTTTAAATGCTACTTTGCCTTCGACATCATAGTAGGAAATGATGACGTCTTTGTCTCTTTGCTCAATATCTAAAATCATTAATAGTTATTTTTCTGGCGGTTAACGTTTTCTTCTGCTTTTGCGAAATAATAGTTGTATGCTGTTTTTGCATCTAATCCGATTGAGGCCGCGTAGTTTATAAAGAAGTGTAGAATGTCTACCCATTCCATATACAATTCTTTCTTGTCGCCATCTGATAGATCTGAAACTTTCATAGTTTCATACTTTGAGAAATCTTTCTTCCAGTATTTCCATACTGCATTGCCAGATCCATCTTTAATACCGCCAAGTGCATCCGTCATTTCATGAATTTCATCAACGACTGCGTGTGTATTAACATGCCAGAAGTTCATAACTTCTCTAATTGTCATATCTTCAAATTTGAAACCATAAGTCTGCTCTTGCATTTTCTTTTGGTTTTCCATAATATCAGCCAAGTGTGTAGTTGACTGGTCGTAAAAATCTTTTACTTCAAGATCTTTGCATTCGTTATCTATATTTGCCATGTAATTTATACTTAGAAAAGTGAGTTTGTTTTTAGTTCTTGAACTGGACCTGGTTTATTAGCTCTTTTTGTTACATTAGAGATAGCTTCGAAAAGATCTGTGTTAACTACTTCTGGTGCGTTATGTAGTTTAGCTAACCGAAGAGAGTTCTTTCTAAAGGCATCTCTGCGTTTATGGTCATTAGCCAATTCTAAGATTTGAGGAATTGAAGCTTCTACATTATTCTTATCAACAAAGATTGCAAAATCTTCTAATTCAATAAAAGGAACCTTTTCTGTTCGGTGGATTACGTTCTCTCCCCAATGTTTATCGAATAATGGAATTGTACCCGCTGCAATAACTTCACACATTGCATATTCAATCATCGAACCATAAAGACGAGCTGGAAGATTAAAGAACTCTGCACCAAACATTGAGTTTGAAAGCTCTCCCATTCCTTCAGCTAAATTATAAGGACCATAAATGTATACTTTATCATCAACCTGTGGATAAATTATAGGATTCTTTTTTTCATTAACTTCAAACACATCTTGGCGAGGAGAACGATCGTCATTTAAGAACATTGGAAGAGCACCAATAGAACGTTCAACGCCACGAGCTTCTGTTACAAAATCATTACCTTTCAAAAGGTTCATAATATCAAACATACGGAATGGATCCTTAAATCCAGCAAATCGACCAAAGTAAGTAACTCGTCGCATTTGTTCTTCAGCTGGTTTCCAAGTTGGGAGCCATGCATCATAATCATATGGATTTAGGTTCATTTCGATAAGAGGAGTATCTGGTGCCTCTTCTCTAAGTTTGTTTGCAAAATTAGAAGTCAAAGAGTAGTTGAACATAGCGTCCATCTGTGTCATGATCTCCCAATACTTGTGATTCTTTGCAAGGTTTTGAGTATTGTGATCTAAACAGTTTCCAACTTTAATTGGATTTGTTAAACCATATACACAATGCTCAATGAAATCTTCATTGAACTCATCGCCCACTGATTTGTGTGGAAATGAGGTGTAATAAACTACATCGTGTGAGTTTAATTCCTTTGCAATTTTTGGAATGTCTGCTCTTTTAAAATACGTTGTAACAATGTCTGTTGTTTTTTGACGTGGCCAAACCTTTTCAGTAGCTGAATAGATGGTTGCTTCATGACCTTCTTTAATTAACCAATTGTAGAATTCAATAGTGTGTCTTGTTAGACCACAACCCTCTACTCCTTTTGCTAAGACTAATGCGATTTTCATTTCTTATTTTCTATTTTTAAATCTTCTATTTTAATATAAATCGGTTCTGTACTTTTTTCAAATAACACATCGACAAATATAGTGTTATAGAATTCATAAAATTCGGTTATTTTGCCATTTCCTAACTTTAGATGGCTAACAGCAGTACCTCGAGTTAAATCATCCATTATTTTGTTTTTCATTTACATAGTTATCAAGACCTTGAATATAGCCGATTGCATCGAGTAAATTGTCACGCTTATGGTTATAACTTTCACGTGAAAATTTAAGAGCAATAAGAGCCATATACATTTCGCGGCCAGTTACATCTAGACCTGTCATACCTTTAAAAATGAGAGCAGCTCGATCCATACCTTCAGAGAAAGGTCCATACATACGATCTTTTTCTTCAGATCGATTATTGATAAGTTCGTGAGCTTCTAGTGAGATTGATTTATTATCCATGTAAAATATGTTTGATTAATTATACCTTATATATGCGTTTTGTTTCTGGCATTTGTTGATTTTGGAGAACTATCTTTTAATGGACTTTCTTCATTAACCCACTCTTCTCGACCAATTGCAACTCCCATGATTTTAACATATGGGACGCCTGTGCTCTGTGCAATTTGTATTGTTTTTTGAATAGCTTCTTGATTATCCTTTGCCATCACACAACATACAAAGTCTTGATGTCTACTAAAAAGCCTTACCATTTCTCGATCATCTTCGTAAGGTAACCAATAAACTATAATAGGTCTAGTTTCCATATGCATTCCATATTTTACGTTCTTTAACTAAGTTATTCCATGCTCGTTTAATTATTGGATCTCGATCCTTTAATATGTGCCTAGGCTGCTCTGAATGTGAACGAGGGAATAAATCTATTTGTTCGAATGTAGGTATTGTTCTACCTTGTGAAATGGATCTAAGCACATAAAAAAGCTGCCTAGTGGTACCATCAAAGGTTTCCATGTATTCTCGTATATAGTCAACATCAAGACTAAATTCCTCGGCAAGTTCTAATCTAAGTTGACTAAGCAATTCGGCTTCACGCTTAAGATGTTTTTCCATCATTATACCAACTCGCTTATTTTTTAATTTTCGTCGATCTCTAATTTTTTCTTGAATAATTTCTGGATCTCGAGTGTAGCTAAATTCATTTTTAATTTGTTGACATTCTATCTGATATAGGAGCTCCTCTAAATGAGTTTGTTCTGACAATTGATCATATTCAAACTCTCCAAATTCAATTCGTTGAAGAAGGCGAGAATATCCTTTCCAATAGAGATCTTTTAGTAGTTTTCGAGAAGTATGAAACCTACGCCACCATGTGAATTGCCTATTACTCATCTTAAATTCTACCTAAATGTGCATTAAATTCTTTCATCTCTTGCTCTTCATATCGCTTTTGACGCTCTTCTTCAAGCATCACAGCTGCATAGTCCCACATATATTGCTTTATCGCATTCAGCTTGTTATCCATTTCTTCTGAAGTAAAGAACTCTTTTTCAATGTGTAGATCACTTAAGTTGCTAGAGATACGGCGAATAACGTCATAAGTGCCAAATAATTCAACTGGTTGAAACTCTCCGTGTTTGTCGATGAAATCTTGTTTTGTCATATTGCTTATCTTTTAATTATACAGCTAATATAAACAAAAAACCCGAGACTAAAAAATCCCGGGTTAATTATTTTCTAAATATTTTCAATTATACTTGAGTTTGAAAATATTTGTCTAATGCTTCAAGCTTGTCATCAGCATCCACTAACATTGTAAGAGCTTCTTCTGCGTTTTTGTAAAAGTCACCCGTTGAGTGATCTCCAATACCTGCTGCGTGATTTGACAATAATTCAAGTGTTAATAATGCCTTTGATTTGTCAGCTTCTGCTGATTTACGTAACATATCTACTAAATGTGCTTTCATACTTTTTCTTTTAATTCGTTAACTTGTTCTAATAAGAATTCTTGAAAGGATAGGATTTCCCAGTCTGAGAAGATTTCTCTGACTTTAGTTGAGTTTAGTGCATATCTTCGATCATGACCTAAACGATCTGTAACATATTCAAACCTTGGTGTTTTACCCAACATTTCACCGATCATGTTCACGATTTCAATGTTTTCGTAACGTTCTCCTGAGCCAATGTTGTAAACTTCATTTAATTGATCAGATAACATTAGTTCATAAATCAGTTGAACATTGTCTTCAACATCGATCCACTCTCGAACTTGGCGACCATCTCCGTAAACTGGAATAGTCTTATCTTCTTTAATTGATTGGATGATTTTTGGAATAAATTTCTCTGCGTTTTGATGAGCTCCATAATTATTACAAGTTCGTGTAATTAAATATGGAAGTCCGAATGTACGGCCTGCTGCTTCAACTAAAAGATCAGAAGCTGCTTTACTTGCAGAATAATAAGAAGATCCGTGTAATGGATATTTCTCATGAGCTTCTGCTAAAGTATCTATATCATTCATATCTCCATAAACTTCATCGGTTGAAATATGAATAAACTTTTTTAGATTTTTGTTTTGACGAGCACATTCAATAAGGTTAAAGGTTCCTTCAACATTAGTGCGAATAAATGGTCGGCCATCTTTAATAGAATTATCAACATGACTTTCCGCTGCAAAATGGACCAAATAATCATAATCACCGAGATCTTCTACGGTTACATCGCAAATATCTTCTTTGATTAGAGTTACTTGTGTTTTGAGATTATTTGGGTTTGCTGCATAAGTCATCTTATCAACTACAACTACCTGTGCAGTTGGCAATTTACGGCCCAACAAATTTACGAATGATGAGCCAATAAAACCCATACCACCTGTTACTACTATTCTCATGCTTGTTCTAATAATTCTTTAATTGCATTTTTATATTGATCTTCTGTAAGATTTCCTTCAGCATGTTGAGCAATTTGATCTCTAATTGCTAACATTAATCTTTGTGCTGACGAAGTTGAATTTTCATTCTTTGCACGGTCTACAATTTCTGGATTTTGCTTTACAGTTTGAATAGTAATCAAATCTTTCAACTTAGTAGTTGACCAGTCATGTGAACGTGTTGTGTAAATAACTTCAGGTGGAAGATTATCACCAGTAAAGCGCTTACCAATGTAATCATCTCCTAAAATACGAATATCTGGCTTATAGAACTCGATTAATTTAATTAGGTCTTCTTCAGTTTGATAACATACTACCTCATCTACATATTTAATAGCCATTAAAGTCTTGTATCGTTCATACAATGGAATAACTGGTTTATATTTTGTAAATCGAGTTTCTGAGGGATCCATTTGCAAAAACACCATAAAATAATCACAGTGTTGTTTAGCGGTTTCAAATGTATAAATGTAACCAGGGTGCAAAAGATCAAAATTACCAGCGGTAAAGCCGATTTTACCTTTATTTTTATCCATGTAATCTACTTTCTTTTAATTTTAAGCATAAATATAGTTGACGCGATATATCTTGTACTATTTCCTGTGAATAAGTTTCATTCAAAACCATAATTAATACGAAGTTATCTACCATCTTGGCAGCAGTTTCAAGTTGACAACGCGTTTGACAACTTTCAATGGTTAATTCGATTTTTTCAATCGCCTTACTTGACCATGATTCGTAATTATCGGGTTTAAATAGGAATGGTTGCATCATTATAAGTTAGAAGCCTTGTAAAATAAAAAAGCTCGATAATTATATCGAGCTTTTTAAAAATGTTTCAAATGAAATTAACTTTGATAAGGTGCGTATAATGACGTTAACCAATCTCTTAATTCCTTTGAGTCTTCAACCTTAAGATATTTTAATACTTCTTTAATAAAGTCCTTTAAATTCTTAGCTTCTTGAGCAATAATATCAATTTCTGACATAGAACCTTCTAACATTAAAGATTCTAAAGCTCCCGCTAATTCAGCGTTTCTATCTTTACCCATTACAGCTTGATTTAATTCTTTCTCTAAAGATTTTTTCTGTGCAGTAAGTTCTTTTAATCTTGCTAAAAAGTTAGCTTCAGCTTTAGTATCACCTGATTCTTTAGCGACTTTCCAGTTTAAAACAACTTCAGACATTTCAGATACTACAGCTGAGTATTCTTTTTGAATCTTATTGATTGAACGAGCTTCATTAACTTCTTCTGATTCATATGTTGGAACAACACCTAACTTGTTAGCAGTTTGACCAATTTTGTTTTCAACTCCTTCAAGATTTTTAATAATACCTTCAATGGCTTTTCTCCATTTAGCATCAGTTGTCTCTTCTGCTAAATCATTTAATTTACCGTATATGCTATGAATATCACCTCCAACTTCATCCATAATATCTACTTCAGTTCGACCAGTATAGATTGTTTTTTCATCAATTTCTTCTGATGTTGCTTGATATAATTCACCTGAAACTTCATCAGCCAGCTTTTCAGAAGCTGATTTTTCTTCGTTAATTACAGATTCAGACACTTTCTTCTTAAGCCATTTATTAGCGTCTCTAACAATAAATTCGTCTGAAGTTCCTTTAACCTTACCTACAACATCTCCATTAGGTTTGATATCAGTGATTTCAACTTCCTTATCTCCATCAACATGCTTCCACATCCAAACTTGACCAGCTTTGAATTTAGCTTCATTAACCACTGATTCAGCTAACATCATTTCAAGCTTGTTTCTCTTAGCAATAAGCTTTTGAATCTCATCTTCAATCTTGTTTAGCTTATCGCCATATTCATCGGCAATTGGACCACCTTCAGCTTCAGCCTCTTCTTCCATGTCAATTAGCATTTGACCTCTATCAGAATAAAGGTCTTTTAGCTCTTGGCTAATGTACCATAGATCATCTTCAGCTTTTAGTCTCTGCTTACCATAAAGAGGTTTGCGCTTTGGTTTTGCCAATTCAGCTTCGCGCTTCATTTTAGCAGCTCTAAACGCGATTAGAATTGGATCATTAATACCCATTTCATTTACTGCTTCTTTGCTGGTAGAAAGAAATTCTTCGTATGTTGCGATTTTGTGCTTAAATTTCATTTTCTTTTTATATCTTTTTTTAGCATCTCCTCGACCTGCTGGGACATCACCAGATCCAACTTCTGTTTTGATAGGTAGTTGAACTTGACCCATACCTCCAATCGAAGCTGGTGTAATATTTTCAACAACTTCAGGTAAACCTTCATGCGGAGTAGATGCAAAATCTTTAAGATCCTTTAAGGACATGCCGTCCACTAATTCTTTTACCTTGTCTCTGTACTCGCTATCAATGTCAGAAAGTTGCATATCACCAGATTTAACAGCGTATGCAACTCCCATTAGTCGTTGTTGTGATTTACTTGTACTTGGCATAATTATTTTTCGTCAGCCATCATAGTCTCACGACCTCTGATCTCAACATTGTTATGACCAACTTCTGGATCGAATGCTCCCATGATTTCAACATCTTTAGATGCAATAAAAAGTGGAGTGTTCAACCCGCCATCAAGTTTTCTTGAATATCTGCTACCATCAGCGTCATCCATGAAACCAACGTTGATTACAAAGTCGTTTGGAATGTAGAATCTCATTACACCGCCTACACCATCGCCGAACTCAGGGTTTAATTCCCATTTCGAGTTCAATGAAGCTGTAATAAATGCAACCTCTTCTTTGTTCTTAACGGCTTTCATTACTCTGTCAATAATGATTTTAGCGCCGTCCTTTGGAGCCCATTTAGCCCAAGCTGCATTAACTTCGTCTAGGGTTTCAACTGGATCACCGTTGTGGCTGATTCTTTCAATCTCTTTTTTAAATGCTTGCATTAAAGCTCCAATAATACCTTTAGATGCATACATTCCAGTTAATCTGTAAACTTTTTCGTTTGCGAATTGTTCAAATAATTTTACGTGTTTCATTTTTTATATGTATTAGTGTTTAAGTTTTACCAAGCATAGTCAAATGTTGGGATCTGTTTGATTTTATCTGCAACGTCTTTAGCGTATTGTTTAACGTATTCTGTGTAATATGAAGTTCTTTCTCCATCCTGTGTGGCCTTTGTAACTTTATTAGAATATTCAACATAATTTGAGTATGCATCGAGAATACTTGACATATGATTTGAAGCATCTCTTAACTTAGCATCGTTTCCTTTTTTATTGGTTCCGATCTTAATATCACCGTATCTTGTCGTTTCTCCAGCTGCTAAACCTTTTTTAATTTGATTAGTTAACATATTAATTGCTTTGTCAACTTCCTTGTCTAATGGGAGTGCTGCAGCCTTAGTAGATAAAATTTCTGTATATCTCTTTTGATTAATCGCTTTAAATTCTTTATCGTTCATAAAAGCAATTGCACCTTTCTTAGCAGCAGCTCTTTCAACTCTTTGATCTGTTGATGAAGGAAGAATTGAAGGGTCAAACATTAGAACTCTATCTGCAACTTCAGAAAGTCTTTTGATGTTTGATAGACCTGAAGCACCATAGCCAGAGTGTCTCTTATCTACACCATGACCTTCTCCGTATCTACCAACGTTCTTAAGCGTCTTGCTATTGTCTTTAGTAGCCCAAGATTTTTCCCATGACACGTTAAACATTTCGTTTCTACCATTTGCAACTGCAAGTAGAGTGTTTCCTGGAATGTTTTTATTCCATGAGTTTCTGTCAGCATACGGATTAGTCTTCTCATTGTCGGAAATGTAGAAGAATAGTGCGTCTGGATGTGCTTTAGTTTTGTAAGCCTCTTTTGGAGTCATTTCAACAACTTGATCGTCAGTGATCTGATCTAGTTTTACTCTTGTGAATGCTGCAACCGCCTTAAAGAAAGACTGGTCTCCATAATTTAGATTAGCGATCGAAGAAAGCTTTGAAGATTTGAATGCTTCGTTAATTAAAGTCGATTCGTTTAAATTAAACTTAGAGATTGCAGTGTATAGTTTATCAGCTGCTGCTTCTTGATCGATAGATCTTAAGAAATCTACAGTACCGTTTGCAATTGCATACCCAGACCATCCTGCTGCACTAGAAATATTAGAAGGGTCTACATCCATTTTCTTAGCTCTTGATGCAGAACCAATTGCTTTAGAAGTTACGATTTCTCTATGGAAATTTGCATCTTCCATTGCATCAGCATATACCTTAGCAATTGCATCAAGATCTGTAAGACCTGTTTTTTTCCACGCAGTAACTACTTTACCGTTTTCTGTTTTACCTTCATTAATTTGTTGATTCTCATTTAATGAGTTAACGAATTCTGTGAATGATTCGTAAATAAAATTGTTTGCCATTTCTGTGTTATTATTTTCTGATAGGTCTAAGCTCCAGCCGTATTCTACATACGCAATTGCATCAACTACACCAACATCATATTTTTTTGCTAATTCGATAATCTTTTCTCTTGTGATTTGAGAAGCTTTTAATTTACCTACTGCTTTATCAAAATCACCAGGAACCCATACTTCTGGATTCTTAGTTGTTTTTTCATCTACTGATTCTGCCACTTTAAGATCGAATGGTAAATCAGAAGGATCGTAATATCCATCTTCCATATGAAGACCGAACCATTTTCTACCATCTGTAAAATAGAACCAACCATGTGCAACATCGTGAACAACATTGAATACTTTCTTTTCCATTTTAACTGGCTTGCCCTTACCTTTTGCAAGATATTTTAGGACTGGAACTCCATCGTCCCAAGTTTGTGTTGTAGTAGTTGCAGTAACTGTAGCTGAGTTTCCTCTTAGAGTTGCTTGATATAGTTCGCCTGAAACTTCATCAGCCAGCTTTTCAGATGCTGATTTTTCTTCATTAATTAAAGCTTCATTTACTGCGATGCTCTTTAGAATTCTTTTACCGAACTTAGATAATGAAACTCCTTCTTCAGATACGCTGAAATATCTTGAGTTTCTCTTAACCCATCTTTTAGAATCATTAGAAATTTCAGAGACAATATTTTCAAACTCTTCAGTTGTAATAGATCCGTCTGCAATTGCTTCTAAAATTTTATTACGTACTCTAGCAGATTGACCAGCTTCTAGTGCTGGGTGATTTTCAGTATATCTTCTTTTAATAGTAATACGTCTTTCGTTTAAGAAATTATTGAAATCCATGTGTATTGTTATTTTTTATAATATTAGATTATATATCTTACTTTTTAACCATCTTGAAAGAAAACTTGTTTCTTGTTGGCATGTTGACCGATGGAGTTGCATTAAATAAAAACTTGCCTTCAGCAAACTTTTTTAATAAGTATTTTTGATATTTTTTCTTAGTGTTAATAGATAAATCAATGTATAATTGTAGAACATCAAATTTTTGAACAACTGATGCCAATGCGTCAATTAATAAATCATTGTCGTTTAATTGATCTTTAACGTGATATGCAAGAGGTGAGAATATCAAACCGTAACCTTCTTTACGCTGAATAGCATCTTCAATTTGTAATTCTTTATTATCCCAACCATCTGGTTTTTTATTTAATCTACTAAAGTATGTGTCAAACTTTTCATATGCTTCATCTGGATTCTTAGTGAAATATTCACGTACCCATTGTGTTAGTTTAGTAGAATCTAATTTATCGGCCTTTAAGTTTTTATCACCTAAGAGTTCTTTAAGATATTCCCATCCTGGTGTATTTAATAATTCAGCAACTTTAAACATTCCCATGAATGCAGTTTCATTACCAAATAACTGAACTACCTTTAACATTAACTTTTCATTTTCAGTTGACATTAAGTTTTCCCATTTTGATGGATTTTGTGAAATTAAAGATGCAACATTACTTAAAGAAGCACTTGCACCGGTTCCAGCTTTCATTGATAAACCCTGTCCATCAATATAAAAGTCAACAAGTGGTTCATTGGCAGCAGTTGGAAATTCTAACCCTTTAGCTCCACCGCCTGTCATTTGTAACATATAGATACCTCCTAAAATTTCACCATAATCTTTTGCAATTTTAGCAACATCTGGATCACTTAAGTGATCTCCATATTCTCCTTCGAAAAATATTTGATCAGTTGCTCCTGCTGCTACGTCTGAAACGTGAGTATATCTCTTTTTAATTGTTCTTAAGCTATCGATTAGGAGTAACATGAACTCTTTATGAACTTCTGAAATCGATTCATTAGATACTAATTGAAGTAAAGCCGTTTCAACTGCTCTTTTAACCTCATCTAAATTTTTAAATGTTTTACCTCCGAGACCTAAGCCATCTGGGGTTAACATTTTATTTTGAATATTTGATTTTGCCTTTAAGTTATCGATAATGTAAACGACATCTCCGGGTTGGGCTTTGTATTTATTAATTGAGATTGGATTTAAAATAGTAATCTTATATGTATTATAAGTTCCTGATTTAGCATCTCCTTTTTTAGCTCTATCTGGTCCCTCAAACGTAATAGTATAGTGTTGTTGATTAATTCCTTTCAAGGCAACATTGCTTAAATAATCAACTGTTTGTTTAGAATCTCCTGAAATACCAAAACGAAGCTCGTCTAATTTCTGTGTTTTGTTACCTCTGACTTTATTCTTTAATAAAATATCTCTAATGACTTGTGATAATCCTTGACTATAAGGCTGTCTTGCCTCATTCATTGCTTTTTGAAACTTAACTCTTATGTCTTTATAATTCATTATCCTTGTAGTTTATTCATAAATTGTTCAAAGGTCATTAAACCTTCTGGTTGATCTTTAGATGCAGTGATTAAATTCATAGACTTTTCTAATTGTGTTTTTAAAGTCTTATACATCTTATGAAGCGCTTTAGGAGTCATTGCTTTAAATGAAGCTTCATCACCATCTAACATTGCGTTACGAACTTTAGTAGCAGAAATATTATCGTCAGTTCTTGGAATTTCATAAAGGCTAAAGTCTTTACGGACATTTAATTGATCTCTATAAGAATCATTATTAACTTGATAACCGTATGCTTTCATTCTATCTGTTCCTGTTCCCCAAAGAACTGGTTCATATTTAGGACGTAGTTCATTAAACATCATATCGATTGCCGCTGAAGAAACTACAATGATTTCTTTTAGGAATGGATATTGTTTTTGAACCTGTTTGAACATTTCAACCTGTAATTTTTCATCATATGGTCTGCTAAATTCATCACCTTTTTTTACAGTCTTAGATTTAACTAAGAATACAACAACTGGAAAACCATTTTGTTTGTGAATAGTTTCAAGAACTTTAGCATGACCTAATGTAAATGGTTGAAATCTTCCAACAAACATATTTACTGGTTCAGCGCCTTGTTCACCATGATTAATTTTTAATGCTTCGTTTAAACTCATTTTTGTCTTAATATTATTATGCAACATAAAGTTCTTATAATCATAAATAGAATTTTCATCAGTGTTCTCTACGAAAACAACCTGATTAATAGTATCGATAACTTCATTCATTTGCTTCATCATATCATCGTTAATGATATCTGATGTCTTTGTTCTCTTCTTTCTAAAAGTACCTAAAGTAATTTTAAACAATTCAGAAAGAACTTCATTTGAAACGTGACGTAGTGTTTTCTCGTTTTTAACAAAGTTAGTGTTTAACTTGAATGATTCTGCACTTGAGAATTCAGCGCTTTCAAAGTTAACTCCAATATATTTAGATGCGTTCTTTGTAACATATTCATTAAACGCAATTGACATTAATTCGATATATCTATGATCAGCGGTCTCTTCAACTAATTGAATTTCACTGAAATCATAGTTAATGAAATATTCTAAAAGATCCGCAACTGTGATTTGATAAATATGAGAACTTTCGCGACCTTCATTAAGAGATTGTCTCATAAAGTCTTCAAGTTTATATGAATAGATTTTTTTACCTTCTGCGAAGTTAAGAATTAATCCATCAATTTCTTTTTCTAAATCTTCTTGTAAAATCGTAGCATGCGCATTTGGATTAAAGATCTTGTAAATTTCTTTAGTGAATGATGTCATATTTTCAGTTTCTGTTAAATAATCATAGTTAGCAGAAAACTCTTTATCATTCATTTCTAACAATCTTGTTAGTTTTTCTTTTTGCATTGAAGTTAACATACCGTCAAATAAAACAGTTTGTGGTTCAACGTCTAATACTTTAGACCACTTCTTAATGATAGTAGGATCTATAATTGTTTTTTTAACTTTACCGCTCTCGGTTAATTGTTGAATATGAGTTAAGATTAAAGTATTGTTTGGTGTTTTAGTGTATTCAAAACGTGACACCTTTTCTTCTGGTAAATATTCAAAACCAAACTTAAAATCATGTGGAAGAGATTCTTTAGAAGTTGGATCTAAACTTTGAATATGTTTAATTGCAATTTCATATAATGACATAATAGTACGATCTACGATAGTAAGTGGTTCTCCATTTGAAGATTTGTAAAATTCAAATTTATCATTAACTCTACGAACGTAAAAAGATGGTGCTGAAATTTTTTCAACAACCATTACTCTATTGCTCAATAGCTTTTGAAAAGCATTTGAGTTTGTCTCCTGAAAATGTTCTCTTAATTTTTTAAGTGCCATAATTTTTATTTAATCTTATTTTTGCCAGAGCATCACAGTTCCTGGATCGTAAAATTCACTATACCATCCTCTTTTTTGCAATTCTTTTGCAAACGTTTTTAAAACTCCCATTTCATAAGCAGGGCTTTTTGCATAGTAGTCATAAACTACTTTACCTTTAAATTCTTCCTTGTCGTCTGCTGCTAACCAAATACCACCTTTACTACCGTTAAATCTTTCTGTCGTATCAACAAATCTAAACCCAAGTTCGTCTTCTAACCAATCTGTCATTTGATCTAAACTCATTGCAACAGCTTCATTAACTACTGATTCATTATATACAATCATACCCTCGTTATCTTCAATAGAAATTTTAGAGTTAGGATGTTTTCTTTTGGCAGCTTCATAAGATGCTGGAATAGCATCCATTATATCAACATGCAATTGGTCGATAACCTTACCATCTTTGATAACCACTACCGTCCATGGACCTGACTTAGAACCTTTTTTAACTCCAGTCATAATTTTAGACCATTTTCCTTCTGTAATAAATGCTTCAAATAATTTAACTTTTTTCATTTTATCTACCGTATTTTATAATACCCATCAACTGATTAATTGCAGCAAATGTACCTGTAAGTTTCATTACTTTACCCTTATATCTAAATACAATACCTTCAGTTGGAATAATGGATTCAATGCCTCCAATTCTATTTAAACGGTCAAGTTCTGACATTACTTTTTCAACCTGCTTGACATCTCCACCTTTTTTAATTTTATCGGCTTCTGTTCTAATTTGATTGTGTAATCTTTGCATTTCTGCACTTGGGTTAGCAGCAACAAAATTACTTGCGTTTTTAAGAATAACGCTTCCTAGTTCTAAGAATAAGTCTTCAAATGGTCTAATGTTCTCTTTGTACTTTTGACCTGAAATCTTATCAAATTCTTTAACCTTTGCTGCTCCTTCTTTACCCACTTCTTTATCAAGTGATCTCATATTAAGAGTCTTTTTGTCTTGATACGCCCATCTTAGTAAGAGACCTTCTTTAATATCCTGTGATAAACCTGGAAAGTTTTGATCAATTTGTTCTCTCCACCACATCTCATGATACATTGAAACTTCATCAGCATCTGTTAATTTATAACGATCCTGTAGATCTTGAACTTGTTTAAAGAACTTAGCCTTATTTTGATCAAAGTTCATATCTTTACCTAGTTTAATAACCTGTGGAGGAATAATTGTAAAAGTATTACCAACGTTTGCTTTAACTTTTTCTAAAGCTGCTGCGATACTTTTAGCGTAACTTGATTCTTCTCCAATAATATTACCTTCGCCATCTGTCTTTTTAATTCCATGGAATTGAATAACATCTCTATCGTAATAGATGACGTTTGGATTCTTTGAGTAAATTAACTCCATATTCATGAAGTTCTTACCATTGTCAAACGCTTCTAAATCTTTGGCTGATAATTTAATTAGAGCTTTTGCTAAATCTTCAGCTGCAAATTGGAACGTTTCCTCAACCATTTTACTTGGGTGACCTTCAAACTTTTGCTTAAAAGTTTTAAGATCCATAGGATACTTTAATTCTGTTTTATTACGAGCAAATTTAACTTCGCCGTCTTGAACAGTTGCGAATACATTTTGACCATCGGTCTTCTCAGTAGGTTCTTCTTCAAAGTGTAGATTACCACTCAAGCCCTTCTCAATGATTTTCTTGAAATCTCCAAAGGTCAAATCAGTCTCATCAAACGGGTGACTCATGTGGCCCGCTGCACCACCTTCCATAATAAGTTGAGAATCTCTCCACTCATTTAGATCTCGGTTTGCTTTTTCAATTAAGAACTCTTGATATGTTAGAAGTAATTTCATTTTATTTTACAGTGTATTTTAATAAGCTACCTTCTTGCTTTACTTCAATTTTACCTTTTGTAAGTTTATCAATTTGCTTCATTGTTTCAGCAGGGTTTTGAGCTGCTAAATAGAAGTTATCCTTAATTTTTTGAGATTGGCCTGGTTTAGCATTAAACTGCTTAACTAAATCACCTTTATCATACCCTGTACCACCAACATTAACAACTCTCCAAGAGTTATTGTAATAAACGTCGTATTTTAAATCAGCGTTTAACAATAGATCTACTAAGTATTCATAGTCTGCTGCTCTTTCATTTAAGAAAGCTTCAAATAGTTTTATGTGTTTCATAATTATTCTTCGTCCTTTAATTTATATACATAAAAGTCATAGCCCCAGTCATTACCTCTATCGCCAGCCTTAGATATTACAATTTTATTACTAGAGTGCCAGCCAGTAAATAAGTTATTTGGATAGTCTGTTATTTTATCTAAATTCTTTTTAACATCTTTCCAATTAACACCGCCAACAAATGTTTTTCGTTTTTTAAGCATCTCATCAAATGTATTAAAAGTTTCAGAAAAACCTGAGCCTGTTTTTGGATCTGCTTTTTGGAATTTGTATCTGTATTCTGGTACTTTAGGTCCTAAAATGTTTAAATGTACCCATTCATCAACTTCTTCAATACTAACTCTTAAATCTGGAAACTTATTTTTAATCAATTTCTGAACTCTTTCGGCTTCTGCGATATCTATATCACTTACTTCTTCGTATCCAACATCACCATTTTCTCTTGTTTGTAACAAGATCTCTTCGGTATTGTTTTCATCATAAACCTCCATATATGTTTTAGTAGATTCAATAAATTTCAATATCTTTTTATGTAAAGGTTTATCAAAACCTTCATTTATAAATTGTTCAAATAGTTTTATGTGTTTCATTTTGACCATGGATGATTTTTTGATACCATTTTAGCACCGTGAATTAGACCAAGAACATCTCTATCTCTTTCAGAGTGATAGATTCTGCCATCATCATGGAAGTATTTCCAGTGAGCCTCTTTTGACCCTTTACGAATACCATAAGAAATATCCTCTTTCTTGTCGTAAATCACCTGGTTGTCCTTGTGTAATTCCTTATATGAATCCATAAACTTCTTAAGCTCGTAGCCAACAATAGTATTATAGGTATTGAAAATACCTGCTTCATTAACAAATTGCTCGAATAGTTTAACGTGTTTCATAAGGCTAATATAATAAAAAAACTTGACCCAGAAAAATCCGGGTCAAGTTTTCTCTAAATTTATTTAAACTTTTTGACCATACTGTCAATCACCTTTTTAGCATCATGTTGAATGCCAGGTGCTCTGAAATTTCCTCCAATCTCAAATGAGACCTCTTTGATTCTTTTAAGTAAAGTGTCCATTACTTGTTCAACTTCACCTAACAATTCTTCTCTTTTTTCGTCTTCGTCATCGGAGATTGTACCATCAGCTTTTTTTTCGGCAACTTCAACTGATTCATTAGTTACTGATTCAAATGCACCAGTTGAAGCCATGTTGTATAAGTATTGTGCAATTTTCTTTGCTTTAGAACCCTTGTGGCCGTATGAAGAAACTACCTCTTCAGCTTCTTCTGGTTCCATCATTTCTAGTTCAAATGGATCTCTTTCATCAAGAAGGTCTTGCATAATTGAATATGCTTCATCCTCTTCTTTAGATTCATTAACTTCTAATGATTCACCTAATGAAGATGTTAACATACCTACAGCAGCTCCGTAATCTCCGTCAACTTTACCTAAGATACCATCAACAACTTCCTGTGCTTTAGCTTCGTCAAAGTCAGAGCCAAAAGCTTTTTGTAAAACTGAAAATGCATATTCTTTGAATTCATCATCAGACTTAATTTCAGCTTCGTTTACTTCAGTAACTACTGATTCTTCAACTGCAGCTTCAATTAAAATTGATTCTTCAATATATTCTGCTAGGTCTGGATCAGCCCATCCTAATTCTTCATCAGCTAAAACAGCTTCAAGATCTTTTCTTTTACCTTGCATTGTGATAACTGGGTTACCACCGCCTGGACCATCCATTTTTTTATCAATGATTGTTACTTTATGCTTCTTTAAAAATTTTAAGAAGTCCTTATCATCTGGATCCATTGCATCCATTTCTACAGTTGCTTCACATAAAACTGATTCTAAATCTTCTTCTACTTTGTAAGTTTCACCTTCAAATTCAAATTCTTTTTCACCAGCTTCTTTAGCTTTTCTTACAGCATCACTAAATGCATTGCCTTCTTCAACCTGTGTTGATTCAAATGCAGGTTTTAAATCTCTATCACCGTATAATTCGATCATATACCATTTACCATCTCTTTCGTCGAATAAATATGCATATTCTGCTCCGTTACTGTCGGCGTCATTAATGTATTTCTTAAGATTTTTAACACTACCTTTCATTGGTTTCATGCTATTAACATCTCCGTAGAAATTCATTTTATTAATATCTGCTTCTAAGCCAGAGTTATCTCCTTTAGAGATTACAGCATCAACGTCTGTACCTTTTTTGTATGCCTTCTTAATGATTGGAAGCATGTTTTCTGGATAAGAATCGTAATGTGTATATACTGATGCAATTTCACCAGTCTTATAAATTTTGCCAAATTGACCTCTTGTACCTTCAGTAATAATTAGCACAGATTCTCTAAGACCCGTGTCTTTCTTTAAGGTTACTTTATATGTTTTACCATTGAATTCGAATTCCTTTTCTCCAGCTGCTTTAGCCTTTGCTGCAGCAAAAATGAATGCATTACCTTCAGCGATTTCATCGCCTTCAGCGTCACCTTCACCTTCTAGATCTAATTCTTTTTCAACGTCTTCTGGTTGCTCAACATCTGAATCAACCACTTTAGTTTCATCTTCTAATTCTTCAGCTTCAATACCTGCTTCTTCTTCAGAAACATTACCAAATGCTTTAGTAATAAATTCTCTTTTTACATCTTCTTCTAAGTCCTCGAATGATGTGATATTCATTTCGTCTAATAATGCTGCAATTTTAGCTGTTAATTCGCCTCTCTTTGTTGCATTTTCTTCAGCAATTTTAACGGCCTTATCTTGAGCCATTACGTCTGAAAAAGACTTAAATGATTTAATTTTGTTTAATTGTGCCATTTTTAAATAAATTTATTTAGTTTACATGTACTTTATATATCTCATTCAAAGGTTACTCTTTTAATATTGTAATCAAACTTCTCTTGTCGATAAATTGCTTGTCTTGCCTTTCCATGTTTAAATAGATAATTATCCCATTCATCGGTTCTAATATCGTCAACAAAATCAACAATTAACACTTTATCCTTTGACTCATGTTGACGTAAACCTCTACCAATTGATTGTCTAATAATTACCTCTGATTTAAACGATTCTGTAAAGAAAATGTTGTGAATTTTCTTAATCGAGATACCTGTGGAGAATGTACCATACGAGGCGACAATAACCACTTCCTCTCCTGCTTCCATTTTTTTCTTGTATTCTTCGCGAATATCTTTGTCTGTACCGCCATCAACATAATAAACCCTCTTATTACTCTCTTGTCGTAGTTTCTCATATAACCTTTTACCATGTTCAATCCTGTGGAAAAGTACAAGGGAATTGCGTGGTACTCTGGCGATAACGCTTGAAATAAAGTCAAGACGACCTTCGCTATTAATGATAAAATTTTGTTCCAATTGGAATACATCTTTACTGTCGTATTTATTTTGTGCTAATTCTTGAAATGCTAATCGTTGTGAATCGGTTGCGTAATTCATTTCAATTACTTTAACCACACACTTCGCAATGTGACCTTGATCTTGTAAGAAACTTGCCTTTACTTCACTAATTACCGGGCCAGTTTGACTCATTAATGTTAATTTATCTAAAGTTCCATCCTTTGGAATAGTACCAGATAACCCATATCTATATTGCGCTTTAGTACATTTCTGTAAAATGGTTTTAATAGACGCTGATTTTGCCTTGTGAGTTTCGTCAACAATAACTGCGTCAAATTGCTCAAAGTACTCTACTGATTTTTTAATCAAAGATTGGTATGTACCTATTACAATATTTTTATTTGATTTAATTTTTTGACCTGCAAAAATTTGTTGAATTCTTAAATCAACTTTATTCATATAATTATAATCATGAAAATCTTCATGTGCCTGAACAACTAGAGAAACATTAGGAACGATGAACAAAATACGTTCTGCCTTTTTCTTTTCTAACATATATGCAATAGTCAAGAAAGATATTAGAGTCTTACCAGCACTTGTTGCAAGCTCTGCTAGACACTTTCTAAACTTTAAGATATTGTATGCTGTTTCAATTTGATAGTCTCGAGGAGTGATCTCAGAGCCCTTAAAGAAATCAAGCGCCCATTTTTCAAAGGTTTCGGCGGAGATATCTGGATCTATTAATCTACGAATACCATTAACCTGAACTTCAAAATTATATTCTTTACAAACATCAATCACATATCTCCACAGTCCAGCCGGTATCCATTTGTCATCCTTGATGTAAGTGACATACCCATCCCAAACGCCCCTCTTAACTAGTGGGTTAAATCTCCAACTTTCGATTCTTTTCGTAAGTGAAATTCTAACCTGTTCTATTTCTAGTTCAGTAGCTTCGTCAATCCTTAAATATAGATTGTCGTCTGTTAAAGTTAGTACCAAAAGTCATACTATTCTTTTTTATATTCTTGACATATCAAGGCGATTCTTTATTGCAAAGCCCATATTATCAAGAGTTTTTACAGTTCCTTCAATGAAGGATTTCTGAGTTTCTAGAAGCTCAAGCATATGCTTGTCATCTGATAGGTCTGCTTCTACAAATTTTTCACGCTGTTTGTCGGTTAGTTTATAATCGTAATTGTAATATTCTAACCATTTTTGTTTGTACTTCTGATCAACAACTGATTTTTGAGCGCGGATTCGATTTGACATCGAAGCCAGTTGTTCGACCATAATCTGTCTGTAGCTCAATGAATATGAACTAACCTGTTCTAGGTTTACACCCTTCTTTAAATCTTCCGTTAAGTCTTTGATTTTTTCGGTCCAGTCTAATCTCTGTTTACCTAAATACTCATCTAATTTAAGTATCTTTTCCTTTAAATCTGCCATGTAATTCTTTTTAGAAGAGTTGGTTGTTATTATTACCTTTTACGTAAACGCTAGTAGTAAGTTTCTTTTTAAACTTTAATTCTGAGATATTAAACGATTGCTCGTTATAGCTAAGTTCAGACATTGCAAAGTTTAAGAAACCTTTAATGTTTTTTCGTTTGTTACGATCTTGTTCGAATTCTTCAAACTCTTGATCAATCATTTCGTTAATACTTATATTTTTCATAGGTAATACGCATCAAGCTTTGAATTGCTAAAATACTTTGACAAATCAGAAATACACTTATCTTTAAGATAATATGTAACTCTAATTAGGTCATTCAAATCACCTATTTCTTTAGGATATTTATCCCTTTCATTTTTATCAATACTTTTTAAGTATTTTTCCCACTTAACATCTAGTTTAGTTTCATCAAAGAACTTACCCCACATGAAGATCTTCTTGCCTCTTTTTAATTTTTCCATCATTTTCTTTTTACCTGTTTCATCATTATCAAACATGTAACGAATAGTTGGAATTTCATCAAACTCTTCAGTTGAGCGACCTGCAGTTGCAAGTCCAATGGAGTTGTTTATAAACATAGCATCAATAGGTCCTTCAAACATTGTAACTTCACGTTGAAGATCAACGGTTAAAACACCAAATAATGTAGATATTTTCTTAAGACTTATAAGTTGCTCTTCAGTAACTTGTAATTCTTTACCCATTTCTTGATAAATCTTTTCAATATCGTACGTTAAGTATCTTGCATTCCTATATTTAGTAAGAGCCCTAGTTTGAAAACCAATAACCTTATTGTTAGGAGCTTGATTCAATACTATAAGTCTCTTATCTCGAGAAGAATACATAAAGTTTTCCATCTTATGAGAAAGCATTCTTCCACGAAGATAGAAAAAGCCTGGATCTCCAGGTTCAATTTCTTTAAATCCAAAGCGTTGAGTTAATTCTTCGCGAGTTGGAGCTAAGTCATAAATCTTTTTAAAGATATCATGTTCTAAAACTTCAACGTGATTAACTTCGATTTTATGTGATTGGATATAATCAATTACTGCGATAGAATCCTCACGATCACTAAAATTAACGTGATGATCTTTTAATAACGAGTATACATCATTGTGCGTTCCACAGTTAAAACAATGATATTGCAGGCTTTCCCAATACAAGTTACCTCTTTTCTTTTTTGTATCGGTTGTAGAGTCCCCACAATAAGGGCATGCCAGGGATATTCTCCCTGGCATTTCCTTAAGCATCCTTTTGTTAGGGTCTACGTGTTGTGCTACGACAACCTGTTTAACTAGACTTCTAATCTTAGATTTAAGAGACTCGTCGATTTTAGATGTCGAGGTCATTCAAAAAAGAATCAAGATCATCACTATCAGTAGCTGAAGACTTTGGCGTAGTTGTCATTTCTTCAGGGAATTCAAAGTCTGAACCGTTTGATGTTGGTGCAGCTGCTTCTGCAACTTTAGCCTTAGCCGCTGGCTTTGGCTTGCTAACAACTTCATCGATTGAGCTTCCTGGATTCAAATACTGACGAAGGATTCCATTTACAAATGAGCGAGATTCCTCGTCCCATGCTTTGTATTCGTAAGGTTCCAAAGAAGGTGCAGCATCAAGCTCTGCTTTAATAACTGTCATCGCTTCTTTAGTACGTTCTGCTGGTTCACCGTTAATGATCACGGCTGACTTACTTGCAGAGAACTTAGACTTATCATAGTTATTGTATTCACCTTGACGAGTGATAATCAACTCAAAGTTTTTACCTTCAAAGAGGTCAAATACTTGTGTTGGCTCACCAAATGCTGGCTTCAACTCCTCATCAATCTTTTCTTTGATCTTATAACCAAACTTGTAGATCAAATATTGACCTTCATATTCTGGATGTTGAGGATCTTTAATGACTTTAATAAGTGCGTAATATTGCTCACGACGCTTCAACTTTTCTGACATCTTACGGTCAACTGCTGAATCGCTGTTACGCAATTTAAAGAATGCATCAGCAATTGGGCATTTCTCGCCAACTGTTGATGGAGAATCCACAAGTTTGCCGTTACCGCTAGCATCTGTGAGCCAGTGTACATACTTTTTAACAAGTGAATTACGTGGGTTTGAAGGATTTGGAACAAAGCGGATAAGAGCTTTATAAGTTCCGTCTTTTCCTTGATCTGCGCTTGGCTTGTAGATTACATCTGCCGAAGCTGCTGTTGTGTTGTGAGTGTCAATATCTGATACACTCAGGTTGAAAATGTCAAAATCTGCCATTACTTTAAATACTTTAATTTCGTTTAACTTTAATTCGTTGATTGTTCTTTAATTGGTACCTTTAAAAACTTTCAATAGTTATACGTGAAACCCTAAAAAAGTTTCAAACATAACTAATCTATATATCTAAAATTATCGAAGAAGTGTGTAAATTGATCCGGTGGAGTCCATCCAACCTTGACCTTCTGGGAGTCTTGCTAGTCCAGCCTTTGTTAAGATATCTATCATTTCGGATTCTTCTATACTATGAAGAGATACCATCTTAGATAGGATAGAGTGTAGGTCCATAAGGTCCTGTGAGGATAATTGTTCCATGTTTATGTAATTATTTTATTTTGGTTGAAACTTTTCGGCGAAAGGTAAGTATAAGCTTTAAGTTTTAAGCCTGAAGGTAAAATGTACTCTTCAGATATGCATTTAAGAAGTAAGCGTCAACCAAATCATCAAAGGGTTTTGGTATCTTAGAAGTTTCCCCCACTTCATTAACGCAAAAAGAATGCATTTCAGATTCTCCAATAATTTTATCTTCTAATGTATTATCAAGAAAAACTTTCCACAGTTGAGCTTTATTCATATTGCCTTTACCTGCGTGTTTCTTAATGGTTGAAGGAGCAACCGTTTCGATTGTGATCGGTGAGAAGTTTTCTAAGATTTTGAGTTTTAAGATTGCGGCACCTGCTGCCATGTCAATCATATTGTTTGTTCCGCCATTTGATCCATAGCTGGTTCCTTCGAATGCAAACACAAATTCATCCATGTCTTGAACAATATCTTTAATGAGATTTATAATCTTATCGGCGGTTGTGACGTATCTATTGATTTTAGCTAACTCTGCTGAAGAGTATGTTTTGCTATTTGAAAAATCAGGTTGATAATATAGAGTTACACCTTTAAGATTTTTAAGATCTTCTTGAATCTTTTGTTCTTTTTTAGTGCCTAACCCACTTTTTAAATAAGAAATAAAATGATACTGTTGGGTTTTGTCATTAAAAATACAAATACCTGGAGAGTTCAAAGAAAAGTCAATAGTGACGTAAACCATTTTAGAAAGAGCTACCAAGAGCAGAACCAAGAGCGGCACCTACTAGTCTTGAAGTTAACATATCATACATAACACCTTTTTCGATTCCAAGAACTTTAGCAACCGCTTTACCAATAGTTTTACCTAAAGCAAATCCAGTTAGACCTCCAAAGATGGTTCCTAATAAACCTTCATTCGTCATCTCTTCATTGAACTTTTCAACATTATAAGTTCCATCTTCATTTTTATACTCTTTGACAAATTCTTCTAATGCAGCATCAACTTTTTCCTCAAGTTCTTCAGACCATTCAGACTGTAAAGATTCTTTAAGAATAGTTAATTGTTGCTCACTGATATTTTCTTCAGTAATGTAATCTAAAAATGTTTTCATATAGTATATATCCGTTAATCTATCTCTAGTGTTAAGTTAAATTTATTATAATAAAAGTTAAGAGTAAACGTACTAAATTCAGCAATATTAGAACTCATATTTAATTCAAGTTCTGAAATAGAATTAAAGATTGGCTTTTCAAAAACCGCGCTCATCACATGAATACCTTCAGCATCTAAGATCTGAAGTTTTAGATCATCTGTAAAAGGTTCTTTCTTTTGTCTTGAATAATAATATAACAACGTGTCTTGCATAATCCAGTAGTTAATGAAACCATCTAATAATTGCAGCTCAACTTGAAATTGTCTCTCAATTGTATTTTGAATTGGAACTGCACCTCTATGATACGTTGTAGTTCCATCATTAGGAGATTGTTCAATTGGATCAAATGAAATACCTGGAAGAGAAACACCCTGAATAGAATAGTTAATAAAATCAATAGGTTCAGTCATTAAATTACCTGGCATCCTATTTAAATATTTACGATACTTGTCAGCCACCTCGATAGGAATAAACTTACGAGGAAACTTAAAGTTAAATAAATTATTTCTACTATTTAAGATCATTAGATAATGTTAACTTTACCATGGTATAACAATGATTCTGTTTCACCATTCTTTAAATTAATATAGAATTTGTCTTGTGTTAAATTAGTATCAGCTTGATCAAATCTGACCGCAACTGATTTTGGAACCTTAAAGAATACTTCTCCTTTTCCTAAATCAATATCTGGGAATGTTGGATTGTGATTAATTTGTTGTTCCACTTCTCCTGACTTAATAATTAGAATAATATCGTCTGCATTTACAAGACTAATTGATTCTAATGAATCTCCTTTAGGTTTAACAATGCTAAACTTAATAAAATTGTCTGACACCTTAGAAAGAGTAATCGAAGATTCTCCTTCAGGTAAGTATTTAATTTCGTTAGTAGCTTTGATCTCTGTTGTATCTAATGTGATATTAGTAGAACCTGCCATAATGCCATATGTATCTAATGCTACTGGAACATATTTAGTTTCTCCGATTGCTGGTCTAATAGAATTTACAAATTGATTTAATTCTCGGTTGACGCTCGTGTTTGCTAATTTGTTGTAAACAATCGAAGGTGCAACATTTCCATTTAAATTAATTTTAGACATTCTACGACCATACTTCTTAGGTTTATTATAGATAAGAGAACCTAATTTTAAAATTTGAGTATTATCGGTTTCATTATAAATGCGCATTGCAACTCTAAGTAAGAAGTTACTCGAAGAAGACGCATTTAAAATAACTGGTCTATAAATTAGGGCAGTGTCATAATTTGCGGTCTGAACGAATGTTGTTTGATATGTACTAATATAATTTAAACCAATTTGTTCACTAACTTCAATGTCATAAAAAACTACGATATCATCTCCGGATGTTTGAAGTCTACCGTTAATATAATTTTCAAAACCAGCTTGTGAACCGTCTTTAGTTCCAAATATTTCAAAGTAATCTCCTAAGTCAGATTCTTGTACGTTAACTGCAATATCTAAATATTCATCTTCTTGTGAAAGTACAAGTTCTTTGCTATTTGCAATTTGAATATAATCGTAACCTGAAATAGTTTTAACCTCATCAATTAAATTAAATTTAATTTCATAGTTAGCAGAAGCTAAAGGTAAATCAGTTCCAGTTCCAAAGAAAGAAGTTGTGAATTCTTCATTTAATGCAGAATCGTATAAATGAACTAATGAAGGTACTTTAATTTCAACAAACTTAGAGAAAGAACTATCTCCTAATGTAAATGGTTGTGGATTTTGAATTTCAAAATTAGATGAATTTAAATAAACAATAGAAGTAAGATATCCATACTCACCTGATTGTCTTTTTACTCTAACTTGAAAATTAAAACCTTCATAACCTCTACCACTGAATGAATATCCGGTTCTTAAGTGTAATCTAATCGTATCATACCAAACGGCCTGTACTGTTCCAACTGGAACAACTGTTAAACCAGCGCTAGAAGTACCTTGCCAACTTAGTGAATCTAAATAAGCTAAATCATTACCAAGTAAAGCGAACTCTGAATCATTCCCAGTAGGAACTGCGTAATATCTACCGCTTTCACCAGGTGCTGTTCTAATCGAATTACCTGTTTCCTGTAGTGGTCTTGCCCATAATGAATTTGCTCTATCACCTACGATAATTATTCCTCCAACAAATTCTTTACCTGCTAGATTAACATAAGAATATGTATAAGTTCCATTTGTATTTGGAGTATAGGTTACAATTCCACCATTGTGAACTTGAGCAACTCCATTAATATAGAATCCATTTAAATTATCAATTGATAAATCGTTTAGATCAAATTTATATGTTGAACCATTTTTAACAATTAACTCTCTAGAAGCAAAGTTATTTACGTATACAAATCCATTTGCAACGTTAACTGTAAAATTAACTACATCAGAACCTAATTCGTGAATTAGAAATCTTGAAGCACTATTATCACCACCAACTGTATTTAAATATTTTAGTTGACTGCCATTGTCGTCGTTCTCAATTTTAGCATTATCTAATACACTAATATCTTGATCGTGATAGATAAATTCTAATAGAACGTCTTCGTCAATTCTTGCAAATTTTGATGATTGCGCCATTCTTTCTTTTTATATTTTAAAATCTTAACCATTTAGGTGACCAAATTAAACCAACACCTAATGTAGGTCCAACATTGACTACCTGTCCTGTATTTAAATTAAATCCATAACCTACACCTAATCCGATTGACCATCCTGCTTTATTAGCTCTTGGTCTATTTAGCTCATCATTTACCAAACTGATATTTTCAATTTGAGTAAACTCTAAACCCGGATATGGTGAAGTGATTTTTAATCTGTTACCCTCTGGTGTTTCAAGTATTGCAGCTTGTAAACTAATACCTTGATTAAATCTAAATTCGCTAGAAGAAATACTAAATAGAGTATCTTTCTTTAAAATGTTAACTTCACCTGAGAACCTTCTCCAGTTATATTTATCCCACTCTTTATTATCGTTTATGGTAAATTTAAGAGTATCCTTTGTTTGAATTAAAAATGCATTAGCATTAATAATAGAATCTTTAACCTCTAACTCTGCTTTAATTAAAGAATTAATCTTTTCAGTTTCTTTCTTAATATTAAGAGCTTTAGCGTATTTAGAAATTAACTTTTTATTATCTTCAGTTAAAGAACTAACCTCTAATTCATAACCTCTAATTGTTGAAACTAATTCAGCATTAGAATTTCTTTCTGTTGAGATTGTATCTAAACTAGCTTTATAATTATTTAAATTTCTATCTGCAGTCTGCTGAACTTTCTTAATTTCTTGTTTCAATGAACTGATCTGATTACACTGTCTTAAAAAAAGAAGCATAAAAAGAGCCCCTAAAATAAAAACAATAGTGTTTTTATTTAGAGATTTTAATTTGTCTAATATGTAATTAAAAGTTATCATATATTAAATACACTCCGGATTTGAGTCAGTATTTGTTTTAATACCATTTGTAAACTGATAATGTACAGTTGCTACTTCAGCCTCCTCACAAACCCATCTTGTTCCAGTTTGTAAACTAGTACCTGTTATACTTGTGTATTGTTGAGTTGCTCCAGCAACAGTTGGAGCGTTAAAATAACCAGTTTTAGTAATTTGTTCACTACACAATGGAGTTGAACTATTTAAGTTTGTGTATACTTGTTTTGCGTATACTTCTATAGAATATACACTTGGATTATTATAAATTGAAGGTGCACCGCTTAATCCAACTGATATCATACCGCTTGAAGAAGGTGTTGGATTATGAACCAAAGTTACATATAAGTGAC
>Ga0208437_1000025_pt1 | contig 56026 bp, 72 predicted proteins | sample ColrivemetaGS705_FD_187602 | JGI IMG/M metagenome (GOLD analysis project Ga0208437, IMG submission 187602) | Estuarine microbial communities from the Columbia River estuary - Flood tide ETM metaG S.705 (SPAdes) (version 2) | ecosystem: Environmental > Aquatic > Marine > Intertidal zone > Estuary... | reverse complement strand
TTTTGCTCCTTACCGCTCTATTGAGCACGATTGCTCTTCAAGCATCTCACATTCTTGGCGGTTGGTTGATCATGACCCACAACCCAAACACCCAACCCAATCAACAGTCAGTTGGACTATATTTAATTACGGACCCGCAGGGTGTGATTCCAACCACCCAGACGGTTAAAGTTTACATTGAGAACAATAACTTCTATCAGTTTTCAGAGGATCTTATTGTGACAAAGTCTTATACTGATACGATGTCAGATGGAAACCTATTGACCACATACGTAAGTGCATACAAGTACTTTTATATGAGCAAGTATCGTTTCGTTTACTCACATTGTTGCCGAGGTATGTCAGTCAATGCATCTAATTCATGGAACTCTGATTTCTTGTTAGGTCTTGATGTTGATCGTTACAATGCGGTCAATAACAATACACCGCAACCCACTTATCTTCCAACAGTTAACGTTCTAAAGAACGATACAGTTTCATTCGATCTGTCAAGTTATATCAATGACAATTCATTTGAGAACGATTCAGTTCAATACGAAATGTGGGACGCATTGAACCAACACGCAAACAATACATTTGTTCCATTAGCACCGTTTACACAATTAACAAGTTACGGTACTTATACCGTTGGAGGTGGAGGTCAAGTGAATTGGATTCCAAACACTGTTGGTACGTTCTTGACGGGATATCGTATTCGTGAATGGAGATCGGGCGTTGCAACCCCAATCTCGACCGGTTACATGCAGATGGCATACGTGGTTAACCCTTCAACAATTGGCATTGAAGAGTTTGATGTAGAGAAAGAGGTTCTTGGAGTTTACGACATGATGGGACGTTATATTCAAAAGGATATAAACGGTCTTCCATCTGGGCAATTATATTTAGTTGAATATGACACTGGATTTGAAAAAGTGTTCATTCTGTAAAAAAAGTTGCTCCCGGATTTCCACATGTCAAATTTTTGTTGTATATTAGCCTTATGAAAACTATAATACTAGGAGACACACATGGTCGTTCCAACTGGAAACAGGCCATCGAAGCACACCCCGATTGGGTCCGTGTTATTTTCATGGGCGATTACTTCGACTCGTTTGGTATTTCAGGCGTTGAGCAGTTGTACAACTTTAACGAGATCATTCAATTCAAAGAGTCGACCGATAAAGAAGTTGTGTTGCTGTTGGGCAATCACGATCACCACTATATGGACGTTGGTGAGACCTACAGCGGTTTCAAAGCTGCTATGAAATGGGACATCCAAGATGCCTTAACAAAGAGCATGCATCACTTACAGATTGCCTATAAACTAGATGATCTGTTGTTTACCCACGCCGGCATTAGCCCGATTTGGTTGGACGAACATTTCAAAGACGGTTGGTCACGTACAACTTTGGTCGATCAGTTGAACGAGTTGTACAAGTTTCAACCTATGGCGTTTAACTTTAGTCATTTGGGTTGGGATCCTTACGGTGATTCGATTCAACAGGGCCCGATGTGGATTCGCCCACGCTCGTTAATGACATCGAACAAAGGCGACAACGGCTTGAAAAAGCATTTGATCCAAATCGTAGGGCACACCCAAGTTAAAGACATCTTTAGTAGCTTTGAGGCTTCTGAAAAAGCAATGGGTGAACGTTACTACTTGGTAGATGCAATGGAGAGCGGAGGTTACGTAGTTTACGAAAACGGTCAGTTAAAACCATTAGAGTTAGAGTAATGAATTATCAACAAGCAGTACAAGCAGTAAAGGACTGGCAAGAGACCAACCCAGAGAAATTTCAAGCCTGGGAATGGTTTGGTAAAGGCGTTAATGAAGCTGAGTGTTGGCAGCATAATCACAACGGCAATGAAGAAGTAATGCCGTTTCAAAAAGCTGTCGGTGAGTTTAGTCAAGAATACGATTTTTGGCACCGTGAACAAAACCCGGATCAATACAATCAGGACATGCCAGAGTTTTTTCATTTAAGAGAACGAACTGACGATTAACATTTAACACCAAAGAGAAATGAAAACATTCGCAGATTTAGAATTTAAGGTTCGTCGCGACGAAACCAAACAAGCACAGATGGATCTCGGTCGAGGTCTTATAATTAGCGTTATTGCAGGTCAAAGCGCTTATTCAAAACCTCGTGAAAATGGTCTCAACATTGAAGATTACACTTCTTTTGAGTGTGCTCTATTAAAGCGAGATGTTGTAGAAGGGTACTTAAACTTTGCAACACTTGACTGGATTCCAGATGCAGGCGACGATGTATTGGGTTACGTTTCTCGAGAAGAGATCACAAGTTTAATGAAAAGAGTACAGGGGGTATACAATGAAAGCGATTTTAGAATTTAATCTACCAGAAGATAATCAAGAGTTTAAGCTCGCAAGTAAAGCATCAGATTGGTGGAATGTTTGCTGGCAAATGGACCAATGGTTGAGAGCACAATACAAATATATGCCTGATGAAGGGTATAGTAAGGATAAGTATGATGCTTATTACGAGGCTAGAAATAAACTATTTGAGTTCATGAACGAGAATGGTGTAAGTTTAGATGATGTATCATGAAGAACAGTAAATTCTATGTAAAAGACACCCGAACCTTTAGCCAAAAAGCTAAAGACTTTGGACAGAGCCTTCTTTTCTGGAAGGGTCGAGATAAGGGTATGATTCACACTCGTAACCTTGAATGGTCAGACCTGCGCTACATCTTCTTTCCAGCTAAATGGGACAAGTACGGATACTTGAACATCACATTCTATAAGGATAGTGAGTTCAATAAAGTGCTGTTACCGCTTGTGTTGGCAATGGATTACGAAGCTAAACCATGGTGGTGTCCAAGATGGTTCCTCAGATTCCTTCATGTGTTTGGTAACGATAGGTCTTTGGTTCGAGTTCGTAATCGCACTTTGCACAACCTACACCGTCGATTGACCAAAGGTATCCTATTTTGGGATTGGAAGACCAAGTGGACGGATTACGACTTGCGTATCTCAATCTCAGGAACTGAACAGATGCAGAATTTGGCAAGTTGGATCGAGCAGGGATACTACAACGAGGGCTATCGTGCAAAACTAATGCGAGACATCGCAATGTACGAACCAGATCCAGATGCTGAAATTGTCTTAAGCGATATTAAGCACCTTGAAGAGCAATTGGAAAAGTTGCGAAACAAAGAAGAAGATGAAACCTTTAACACCAAAGAGAAATGAGATTAGATTCAATTAAGATTAGGCTCCCTATTGTGGATGCAAGATATTCAGAAAATTACGCACTCATCATAACTGATTCCGCAGGAGTAGAACACTACTTCAATTTTGATGGGTCTTATGATGGATGGTCTCACGCTCCTTGTGTAGACGGAGAGACGGGAACTTGTATGAATTAACCTTTATTGTATATGAAGACAAAAGTAGTACACTCACAAAGTAAGTCCGCTTGGAATGTAGTATGCGCCGAATTGGGGCATAAGTACAAGATTGCAAGAATACCATACATTAAAAGTGAGGACGATGAAGTTACACATCGAGAAATGTATTATGCGTTAGACATCGCTAACCATATATGTGAATCAATGATAACCTTTAACACCAAAGAGAAATGAGACTATTCAAGAGAGAAGAATATATTATAACAGACCCAAGAGGTGTTCGTTATTATATTAAGGCTAAAGATTGGGACAACCTATATAATAAGTTAACACGCAGATTTAATGATTTCCACTATGGGGATTACAAAGTTGAGTTGTTAAATGAACACGAACCTTGTATTAGTAAGGAGCAGTATGATAACGAAACCTTTAACACAAAAGAGAAATGAACTTTGAAGAAGAACTAAAACAATACCTTGAGAACACTCCGATTGAGGAGTTGCGTAAGCAATGGGCTGTGGTTGTTGAGCAAAACAAAAGAGAAGTGAACCAACTACCAGACCTTTCCCAGCAAGTAGGATTTTGGAAACGGCTACAAGCCTTTGTAGCAGATGTAGAGACCAGCGATATGGCTGGGTTTGAAGAGAAGGAGGTAATTCTTTATGTATGTTGTAGAAAGATTGAAGAATTTAATACTAAAGAGAAATGAAAAGACTAATCAGTATGTTCACCATGAAGAGAACGCTTAGAACTTCTTTTATGGACGTTATAACTGGTGAACAAGTTTTCTTCTATAAAGATAAGTATGGTATAGAATGGATGTCTAGTTATCCGTATTATCCGTTTAAGTTTAGAACCAAAACAAAAGCATGATATATATACTATAAAATATATCAGAAGACTATGAAACACGTAAAATTATTTGAACAATTTGTAAATGAAATGGATGCAAAAGTGATAACCCGCCAATATGGTGGTTCCAACGATTCAGAATTTTTGAAAATCGTATGGCACATGGAAATTAAAGACATCCAAGACCTATTAGACCGTTCAGAAAAAGATTTGAAATGGTTAAAGGCAAACTCTAGAGGAGGTGCGGGAATGTTCCGTAGAAAAGATGCTCTTATAGTTGGAGATAGAGTAAAATGGATTAAAGATATTATATCACAAAAGGAACAAAATCCAGATTATATACCAGACCTTTATAAGAAATAAAAACTTTTTGAAAATAATTTCGATTAAGGCTTGGATTTCCAATCCTTTTTTTGTATATTAAGGTATAAGAAAGGTAAGACAATGGGTAAATACTTAAAGCAAGGATTTGTAAGAGCATTGGAATGGCAACACGCCAGAGAAGAAATCTCTCATTCCAAAATGGTTGATTTGATGGAGGAAGAATGTATCAAGAATTACAAAGCAGAAACCTTTAACACCAATCAAGAAAATCTACCAGATAGTACGAATGGTTATACCTATTACCCGCAGGAACACAAAACAATCTTTAACACTAAAGAGAAATAAAGTTTCCAGAATAGTTGCTAGTCTGAACTTTAGTTCTTATATTTAGATATCAATAAAAAGAAAAGGTTATGACAACATTGGAAATCGCAATGAAGTACGCTTCAGCAACAGGTAAGCTTCTCGGCACTATGAACTTCCTAGCAACTTACGACTCACTCACTGCTGATGAGATCCGAGCTGATCTAAAAAAGAAGATCGCTGAAGTAGAAGCAGAGTTAGGAGAAATAGAGGACTAAGAGTTGGTCCTTCGGGACCTTTTTCTTATCTTTAAGTATCAATAAAAAATAAAGGTTATGTCAAAAGTTTTAGATTACAAGTACAGCACAGAAGCAATCGCTAACTTCTCTCAGTCAGAACTAGCTCGTCAAGAAAAGAACGACTGTGTAGTACGTGCTGTAGCAGCCGCTTCTGGATCTGCTTACGAGCCTGCTCACCAATTTGTTAAAGAGGTCTTTGGCCGTAATAACAACGAAGGCACGTTTGGTGTTGGTGTGACGATTGAAAAGATCGCTGGTGTGACTCAGACGATTGGTAAGTCTCAGACTACGTTTGAAGTTCTGCCTGAGGATAAGAAGATGAACTACTACAAGCTTCATGGTCAGGTTATTAAGCGACAGAAGACAGTCAAGTCTTTTATCCAGGACAATCCTAAAGGTACGTTCATGGTCCTAGTATCAAAGCACGCCTTTGTAATTAAGGATGGAGTGTTGATTGATAATCGCGGAGAGGAGTTCCGCCCCACTCGTAAGGTACAAGATGCCTTCAAAGTAGTGGCCTCAGTAGAAACAGGACAGCTATCACTCTTCTAATACACATAGTAAGAGATATCATAGAGAGGGCTATATAGGCCCTTTCCTTGTATATAAGAGTAAGAGCCTCTGGAGTGCATCTGGATAGCAAGGTGATGGCAAGGTGACAGAAAACTGCCAGTATATTTCACTAGACGGTTTGCTGGACGGTTATCTAGCCCAGACCTATTCGCATATTTCTGATCAAATTTTAAGATATAGTAATATATATTTATATATGTAAAGAGAAGGTACTACGTTCTCTAACGATTAATAATTAATTTTTTCTTTATAACCTCGTTCTACCCTAGAGATTTCTTTCTCTAATTGTTTTATTTGCTGTCCAATATTATAGTCCAGCTTATCTGTCTTACTATCAACATACCCGTAGAGCTTATTCATCTCATCTTGGACATTGTTATTGAGTAGATCAGTATAGTTAATGAGCTCAGTTTGTAATTTTTCTCGAGCTTCTACGTGTTTTTCTAACTGTCTATAGAGGTCTTCAGAGCTTCTCTCCATATCCATTGTTAGATCTTTAATTTCCTTTCTCAGGACTTTAATTGTCATGTGATTCACAGACGTACCCACGATCATCAATAAGACGATGACCGCACATACACCTAAAATAAATGATGTAATTTCCATAGTTTTTCTTTTTTTATTTCAAAGGACGTATAGTACCAATTCTCTACTTAGTTTTAAGATATGAACTTTTTGGTAAAGAAGCAAGAAAACCCGAGGAAATTTTTCGGAAGAAATTTTTACTATAGTAAACCTTATATAGAGATATATTTATATATGTAAAGTAAGGTATATTTATATTCATGAAGCCATTAGATCCTTCTTTCTTTGATATGTTCGATTACTCGGACGAAAAAGACCTCGAGAGAGCCGGGGCTATTGAAGCTTTGTCCGATTACTTAGAGCATCCTTACATTATCTTCGGTTCAGTCATACGAGGTGTAGAGAATTACTATATCGTGAGAGAGATGTTTAGTAGAAAATATAAGGAGCAATTTAAATCAATTGAGGAGAGCTTGCAGAAGAAGTACTTTGATAGATTGTATACTATGCTAGAAAGATTTGATGAAAGCAATTCTAATCATATCTTAGAGGCAATGAGATTTGAGAGACATGAGAGCGGTTGGGCATTATTAGAATTAAGACAATACTTTGAGAAGGTGGAAGAATATGAGAAGTGTGCTAAAGTACAATCAGTATTAACTACACTTTATTTACTAGAAGAGTTGCCTATATGAAATATAGTTCGTATATTTAAGTATAATAAAAAAAATAACGGTTATGATTTCAAATGTGATTACTTACTTGATTATCGGAGTTGCTTTTAACTTCGTATTTGATCTACTTGTTAACGTTTCGGGAGAAGAAGGTCACCGCTTTACTATCAAAGAGCGTATTACTATGACTCTTATCTGGCCTGTAGGCGTGGGTATGTTTGTTATTCAATTCCTTAAGGAGTTCTTCTCTAAGAAATAAGTTATGCGTCGAGATCGAATTACATTAGAAGAGGCTTTGAAGTTAGAATCTGAGTCTCTCTTGACTATATACTACCCCAGTACATCCCTTATTGATCTACCCAGTATACCCTATATTGAGAGATATACTCAGAACTTCATTGATGCTACAGGTAAATACCGTAAAGTAGAAATCGGTAAACTACTCTCATACATTGATCCTGAATACCAGATTGAGATCGAAGTTCTTGCAGATACTCAAGGTGGCTTCTTTGAATGGGCTTATCTCTACGGTAAGTCTCGTAAGGCTCAAGAGATTCATGATCAAGCTCTAGAAAAAGGACAGTACGTTTACGTACTTATTAATCCGGCCTATGACTTTGTTAAGATAGGAAAAGCGGTTAATCCTCAATCCCGCGTTAGACAGATTAACGGAGCAGGTACCGTTTCCGAATGGAAACTCTATTGGGCTATGCCGGTTACGGATGATTACCGTGTAGAATATCTAGTACACCAACACTTTGCCGATAAGCGATTAGGTTCCGATCAAGGTTCGGACCGTGAGTTCTTTCAAGTTACGAAAGAGGAGGCTATCGAGGCGATTATGTTTATCGCCGAAGATTATGATAATGGAGAACCTACGTTCTACTAAAATCTGCGTGGCAACTTCGTGCGCGTGCGCGGCGCGGGTTAAACTTTTTTATAAAACAGTTGGTTCGTGTTGATTTATTTCGTATATTACCAATGAAGGAGGGAGAAAAAAAGGAGAGAGAAAATTAAATTAAATATATTATATAGTATATATTAAATAATAATATTATATATTATATATAAAGAATAATAATTAGTACAAGTTATGAGAAACAAAAATCTATTTCAAGAAAAAATTACCCGATTAGAGTCTATGTTAAATACTATTGGACGATCGGTGTCTTTAAATGATCACGACCAAGCTTACCAACATATCGAAAAAGCTAAAGATGTTCTTTCGGATATGCAAGCTATGGTTAACCGTGAAGAAGAATCTTACAACTAATATATGTTACAAGCAGAACAGATCCTCGAAAACTTCGACTTGCACCAACAAATTATCAAGTCCGAACTTGGTAATCGTGCCGATCAAGTACTTTCTATGCTTGAATCACTTGGAGAAAACTATATCATGTCTCCTGCTAGCGGTAAATCATGGTACCATAATGCATTCCCTGGTGGGTATGTAGATCATGTTAACCGAGTAGTAGAATGTGCCATTAAAACTATGAGATTCTGGGAGTCAATGGGTGCTACTATTGATTTTACCCGTGAGGAACTTGTTTTTGCTGCTCTTTTCCACGATTTAGGTAAGATTGGTGACGGAGAAGGGGTAGGTTACTTAGAGCAAATGGATAATTGGCGTAGAGATAAGCTAAATGAAATGTATGTCCCTAATCCCGACCTTGATTTCATGCTTATCCCCGATCGATCACTGTTTATACTTCAGAAATTCGGAATTTCCATGAGTCAGAAAGAGTTTTTAGGTATCAGACTACATGATGGTGTGTTTGATGATGCAAACAAAGCATACTTCTTTAGTCACAACCCAGACTCTCGTATGAAGACTAACATTATCAATATTCTACACTCAGCCGACTTCATGGCATCTAAGGTAGAGTACGATATTTGGAAGCGTAACGGTGGATCCACTAAAGCAAGCACACAGAAAACTAAATCTTCAACAGGCCAGTCGGTAAAATCTTCGGAAGGTCTATCAAACTTTGTTAAAAATCTATAAAAATGTTGGTTACCTGCATAATTTTAGCTATATTGATAATTATCTTTGGGTTCTTTACTTGGAACTTATTACGAAAAGTAGAGAAGCTAGAAGATATTGGTGAATATCAACAAAACTACATCGATAATCTCTCCACTATTATAGGAGAATCTTCAAAAAGGTTACGTGAAATTGATGAAAAAGGAACCTTCCAGTCGGACGACGAAGTTGGATTCTTCTTTAACAATATTAAAGAGATTCAGAGAGTGCTTGACGAGTTTAACATAAACTAAACTATGGGCAGAAAAAAAAGTAAAGCAAATTACTTTACACAGGATACAGAAGATGCAATAGTAGCGTATAATAATTCAACTGATTCAGACTTTAGAAATAAGATCTTCACAGATAGAATCTATTTCCCCTTCTATAAACTTGTTGAGAACATAATTCATACCTTTAAATTCTATTACACAGACGTTGACGATCTCGAAGATTTAAAACTTGAGGTCGTTTCCCTGTTAGTAGAAGAGAAAATACATATGTTTGACCCCACTCGAGGAGCAAAAGCATATTCCTACTTTGGGACTATTGTAAAAAGGCACTTAATTAACTACAATAATAAGAACTACAAGCGTTTAAAACAATTAACAGGTGTTGAAGTGTACGAAGGATCTTACGATCTAGACACACCGGAGGTTCGTCCTTATGCAATTAGCCTGAAAGAGGTATTTAATCTATATATTGAACGTACTTACGAAAAATTAGATACTCTTTTCCCTAAAGAAGCAGATCGTCAAATTGCTGACGCTGTATTAACTTTATTTGAAAAGCGATATGACCTGGAGATCTTTAAGAAAAAAGCTCTCTATATCTACATACGTGAGATGACTGGAACAGAAACTCCGTACCTCACTAAGGTAATTAATATATTGAAAGAAGAGTTCTACCTACTATACAACGATTTATACGAAAAAGGTTTTATTGACCTAAAAAAATACTGATTCTATTTATAAAAGAAAAGGTATGGGTCTAGATAAAAAACTATTTCAAGATAAGACCTTCTCCGATGTACTAGAAGAGATCTACAGTAATTCTAAAAAGAAAGAAAGGCAGATCAATGCTCTAATCGGAGAACTAAAACCCCTTATGGAAAATATTGGGGATGCTACTCTCATTGTTCCTATGATCGCTAACTACCTTGAAATTGGTGTTAAGAACGATAAACACCTAATTGACATGTTAGCTGTTGTACAACGTATGGAGAATGCATCTAAGAGCGGCGACGCTGCCGGATTTGAATTAGGAGCTGAAGAGCTTGCTCAAATCCTAGAACAGATGGACGACGCTATTGAAGAACCTAACAAAGGGAAGTAATGCGCTTATTTGATCTTACTAAGACTGCAAACAGTCCTATAAATGAAGTTCGTAAAATATCTTACGGTAAGGTCGTAAGCGTAAACTATAATATCGAAACTCCCGATGATATTGGATCAATAGAGTATCAATTCTTAACTGATATAGAAGGGATTATAAGAGGACAAGCCTTTCCTCTTTTCCCGTTCTTAAAACAACCCCCGTTAATAGATGAAACAGTAGTACTTCTATCAGCACCTTCCGAGGTAACTACAGAAGAAAATCACTACGTTAAGACCTACTATATTACATCCGTTAACATGTGGAACCATCCGCACCATGGAGCTATTACAGAAACTAAGCAAGCTGTTACCCTTGGAGCAGATTTTCCTGAAGTAGCAGATGTTAACCCTATGTTACCTTTTGAAGGAGATACCATACTAGAGGGTAGATTAGGACAGAGCATTAGATTCTCTCAGACAGTACCAGGTAAGACCCCATGGACTGGTAGCGCTTCAGGTACACCTATTATTGCAATTACAAACGGACAAGTTAACGTAGGAAATGGATTTGAATTTGTATCTGAAGAGATTAATACAGACTACGCTTCAATATACCTGACATCTAACCAGCAAATACCTCTTCAACAGTCTTATACAAAAACAACCTCTTTTGATACCCCGCCTACTACTGTACCTAATTATAACAACAACCAGGTCTTAATAAGTAGCGGAAGAGTGTATTTAAATGCAAGTACAGAGAGAGTTTTAATTAATGGAGCAGAAGGAGTAGGATTAGCAGGACAGACTCTTAACCTAGATGCAACAAAAAGCATTACCCTAGATGCTCCAGAAATATACCTCCTTGCAAACGCTAAAGACCAATCTCAACACGCAGTACTAGGAGACTCTCTAGTAAATGAAATTGACAACCTCTACAGCGATTTACAGAACGTACTAAGTGAATTAGGAGTACTAGCAAGCGCAGTAAACTACTTACCGATGGTAGAAGCAGCAAGTACAGCTTTAGCTAATCTAGAAGGACGTCAAAAGAAGTTGCGCAACAAACTACTAAGTAAAAGAATATACCTAAGTAAATAATGCCTAACTTCTTTCAATCTATAGCTAGTGTAGAACCCTGTGACGGTAGAGACCTGTTACAGAAACTCACCTACCTAGTAGTTTCAGAAGTAGCTAAGAAGAAAGCAGAGATGTGTACAAACCTAGAAGAGTCTTTTGCAGACTTTGGGTTAGAAAACTTTTCTCCATGTCAGCTACTAAACCAGACTACTCTCGATAAGCTATTAGGAGGCGATACAGACGGTGCTATAAACTACATACTATCAACTCGAAAACTACCCCCACATTCTTTTAAGATACTTAAATCAGGTTATAACTCTCTAGAAGATAAAGAGAAAGAGGAAGTAGAGAAGTATCTAAGAACTCTTGGAACAAACTACGTTAGAGGGCAGATTGAACCTATCATACAGGAAAAGATTGCTGAAATTATAAAATGTCCTGATGAAGCGGTAATTAATAAGCTTCTAACTAAACTTGAGAATACAGTTAGAACTGTAAATAACCTCACCGATAAAGTAAACCGACTAGACAGTTATACTGCACCAACTTCGGCAGTTGTAAATGTACTCAACCAAGCATTTAAAGCTGCAGACATAGCCATACTCGCATTAGACGTAACACTCCCAGCAGTTGCTGCTACCCCAACCGGAGCATCCGGTATTATTGCCAGAGTTATAGGTAAGGTAGAACGGTTTATAGATAACAATAAAGATGATGTACAGAAACTAGACGATAATCTGTGTAATGCTGCTAAGGCAATCCGATTTGCAAAAACACAGTTACTTATTATACAGACGTTACTTCAGGTATTAGACGTACTTCTTAGAGCATGCCTAATCAAAAAAGGTCAAGACCCACAGGCGTTAGCCACCTTTACACCGATTGCATTCGAGCGCTCTAGACAGTCTATCGAGTACAGAGGTTATACTCTAGAAATTCGAACAGATAACAATGATAGCGGAATAGCACCACGCCGCTTTGCTGTAGCTCTAGATCCGGCAGGGGTAGTTGTATTACAAGGCGTATCGTCTTTTAGTTCTAATACCGAAATACTTTTAGAAGAACTTAAGTTTAGAATTGACAACCAATTAGGTTAAATCTATTTATTATTATGAAAGCTAGTGAATTTAAAAAATTAATTAAGGAAGCGGTTAAAGAAGCCATCAGGGAGGAGCTAACAGAAGTTAATGTACCTTCACCTGCTCCGCTTCAAGAGCGAGCACAACCAGTAGTATACCAACCTACAGGTAATCCTGTGACCGATGCTTTAAACGAAACCAGATCTAGTATGGCTACAGAAGAGTATAGAAACGTCGGCGGCGGTACATTACGAGCATCTTTAGCACAAAATTTTGATAGGAGTATGTTTATGCCAAAAGGCAACTACTCTCCGTCTTCAACAGATCCTCAAGCTGTAGCTCAATCTATTGCCGCTGCACCAAAAGCAGGGCTAGACTTAACACAGCTAGGGTTTGTGAGTAAAGCCGCCGCCATTGTTGACGGCGCTAAGCAGAAAGATAAGCAAAGGTTTGGAGGATAATGGCATATAAAGTTCAAAGGATTAACCCATTAGATCTACAGCCAAGAAAGGCCGTGGGAGTAGCTTTACCGTTATCCGGTAGAGCTGTCTTTAATTCTACGTACACTACTAAAGATGCTACTAAGGCAAACTTAATTAACTTTTTTCTCACTGGAAAGAATGAACGTATATTAAATGTAGATTTTGGAGCAGGACTTAGAAATTTTCTTTTTGAGAACCTAACCCAAGACACAGTAGACTCTACCAGAGAACTTATAAACCAGTCCTTAGAGCTATACTTCCCACAAGTAGTAGTAAATAACCTTGAACTAAAAGCATACCCAGATCAGAATCTAGTGACATTTGCACTGAAGTATTCTGTAAAGGAAACTAATATTACAGATGAAATCGTAATTAACTTTGAGCAATAATGGCACAAGAGAGAGACATAAAATACGTTGATAGAACCTTTAGTGACTTCCGTCAACAGCTAATAGACTATACAAAGAACTACTTCCCGGATACCTATAACGACTTCTCTCCAACATCACCAGGTATGATGTTCATGGAGATGGCTGCATATGTAGGAGACGTCCTTTCTTTCTACCAGGATATTCAACTACAGGAGACATTCTTACAGTATGCCCAAGAACCGGGTAATCTTTACAACATGGCTTACATGATGGGGTACCGTCCTAGGATTACAAGCCCCTCCACAGTTGATTTAGACGTATATCAGAGAGTACCCGCTACCTCTGTTGCTGGTCAAAATGTACCTAACTATGATTACGCTCTAGTACTAAGTGAAAATATTGAATTACAATCTACTACTGGAACCCCAGTAAAATTCCTAACACAGAATAAAGTTAATTTTGCTTACTCTAGTTCTTACGATCCTACAACAGTATCAGTATACGCTACAGCAGGCGGCACAGTCACTGAATTCTTACTTACTAAGAAGGTAAAAGCAATCTCTGCTGAAGTAAAAACCACTACTGTTGAGGTTGCTTCCTTAGAACGCTTTAAAACTGTTACATTATCTGAAGATAACATTATAGGAGTAGTGAGTATCTCCGACGGTACTAATACCTGGTACGAAGTACCTTATTTAGCCCAGGATACAATCTTCACAGAAGTTGCTAATACAGGCGCAGATAAATCAACATCTCCATATGTAATGCAACTACAGAAGGTACCTTACAGGTACGTAACTAGGTTTACATCCGGAGGCGCTCTACAGATACAATTCGGTGCCGGTACATCAGGTACAGATGATTCTGTTATAACTCCAAACCCAACTAACGTGGGATTGGGGGATATTACCACCGGTGTCTCTGCTATAGATAAAGCATACGATCCTTCAAACTTTATGTTTACAGGAGCTTACGGCCACGCCCCACTGGGTACGCTAACAATTCAGTACCTAGTAGGAGGAGGAGTGGAAGCAAACACCCCAGCAGATACTATCACTACAATTCTAAATAACCAAAGCCCAGCCTATTATGGTGTTGGAGCATCAGGAACTACCTACTTAAACTCCCTAGCATTCAATAACCCAGAACCGGCTACAGGAGGTAAAGACGGAGATACTATTGAAGAGTTAAGGCAGAATTCAACAAAAGCTTTTAATGAGCAACTAAGAACAGTAACAAAAGAAGACTATACCGTAAGAGCTCTTTCACTACCTTCTAAGTTTGGAACAGTAGCCAAAGTCTTTGTTACCCAAGATCAAATATCCTCTACCCAATCTACTACCGATGCAATTATAGACAGTAATCCTTTGGCTTTATCAATGTACGTATTAGCGTATAATGGACAGAAGCAACTTACTGTAGCAGGAACTACTCTAAAACAGAACCTTAAGACATACCTTAACCAGTATAGATTAGTAACAGACGCAGTTAATATTAAAGATGCTTTTATTGTTAATATCGGTATTAAATACGAAATAGTTATTCGACCTTCTGCATCTGCCCGTGAGGTATTATTAGGATGTACAGAAGCACTCAAAGACTACTTTGCAGTTGATAAGTGGAGTATTAATCAACCTATTAACATCTCTAAATTATATACCGTACTAGATAAAGTGAAAGGAGTGCAGACTGTTCAAAAGATTGAAATAGACAATAAGACAGGTGGAGAATACTCTCAGTATGCGTACGATATTAAAGGAGCGACCAAAGGTAACATCCTTTATCCTTCTTATGATCCATGTATTTTTGAAGTTAAGTACCCGAACATTGATATTGAAGGTCGCATAACTACATTATAAAATATTTATTAAGAAACCATGGCTGTTTACAAAATATTTCCTGAAAAGACTGCTACACTCTATTCCGAGTTCGCAAATATGAACACCGGTAGGGATGAGATCTTAGAACTTGCATCCTACTACAAGGGTACAGATTCCTATGTAAACAGAACTCTCATTCAATTTAACTCTACGGAATTAGCTGAAGTACTTGAAACACACGTACTAGCTTCCACAGGAGATGCAACAGCATTTAGCGCATCACTTAAGTTATTTTTAGCTAGTGCTAACGAACTTCCAATTGGATATACATTAGAAGCTCTACCAGTATACACCGGCGCTTATGGTACATGGGTTGCAGGTAACGGTAAATATGGAGACCTTCCACGTAACAGTAGCGGAGTTACCTGGGACAGTATAGAGGGTACAGGATCAGATAACTGGGGCACTATCTCTAACGTAACTTCATCCTACGACCTAGTGGAAGGCGGCGGATCCTGGTACACAGCGCTACCTGGCTACAACATTACAGCAACTCAAACACACGCTGTGAACTCAACTCATGACGTTAATATAGACGTTACCGGTGGCACAAAAGCACACTATAACGGAGCAATTAACAACGCAGGATTTTTATTAAAACTAACAGGTAGTCTAGAGTTTCAAACAACTCGCCAGCTATACCTAAGATACTACTCCGCTAACTCCCATACCATCTACCCTCCGTGCTTAGAAGTAAAATGGGATGACTTTGCAACTGCATCTGGACTAAACGAAATTACAGATACAAACGCAGTCATTAAGATAAAAAACAACAGAGGAGAGTATACAGACGAAGGTAAACAGAGATTTGAGCTACACGTAAGAGCTAAAAACCCTGTTAGAACCTTCTCAACTTCTTCTAATTACCTCCAAAATTATTTCTTACCTCTTACTTCATACTGGGGTCTCCGAGATGAAAACACAGAGGAAATGGTAATTGACTTCGATACAACCTATACAAAATTAAGTCGAGCAAGTACTGGTAACTACTTTGATGTGTATATGGGAGGTTTAGAACCTGAACGCTATTACAGAGTACTAATCAAAACAACAATATCTGGTACTACTTCTATCATAGATGAAGACCTAGTTTTTAAAGTTGTAAGAAATGGCTGAGAAAATCACATTAAATAAGACATACCTCAACAACAAGAACTTTAAAGATACTGTAGACACCTCTTTTAAGTTTTTTGCAGAACCGGTACCCGTCATCGACCCAGACACCATTGAAGAGCTTTTTAGACTATACAATAAACTCTTCTACCAGATACCGGTGAACGGACCAAACTCCCACCAGTATATTGTAACAAAGAGCTCAGAACTATATACTGCACCGCAGGTTAGTGAAGAGATACAGCCACTCCTAGACGAAGTAGCAGATTTAAGAGCAAGACTTTTGCAAGCAAACGAACAGATTCTTCAACTATCACAGCAGGTAAATAATGGCTGATATTAAATACAATCTAACTCCTACTGCGCCAACTGGGTACAGAGACTTCACTCCTCAGGATATTAACTTGAGCACAGAAGTATTACTGCCTGCAGAGTTTAACAGGTCACAGCATATAATTCAACTACACATCTACAATCCAATAGGAGAAAGATTGTTCTCTGTAGCAGATTACCGGAACGCAAAAGAGCTATCAGATTCTGCAAGCGCAGGAAAGACAGGCACAGATGCACTCTATATAGACCCTATTGAAGATAGTAAGGCTTACGGCTTTACTACTGGCAATGTAAATCTAAACTACCTCTTCTTAAAGCCTTTACTACCAGTTGGACTAGCTATAAAAGAACTTTCTTCTGATCGTACTGAATTAAAAGTAACCCCTACAGGGACTGTAGATAACCTGCAACAGGTTGTGCAGGACCTTAAAACTAGGTTTACCTCTGATGTGTACTTTGATGAACTTAGGTTAGACTTTGGAAACAACGTACAACTGATCGGTATTAATATAGATCAAGATAATACAGGTAATATACTTATAAAGCTTTATGAACCGCTTCCAAGTACTATTCAACTCAAAACTGTATTTCGTCTACTAGAAGAAGTCGCCAACCCGGTAGCGTATTACGTAACAGCCACCGTTACTCCGACCGTACCCACCGTTAACTTTTTAAAAGGACCTAACTTTAATATTGAAGTAGACGGATCTCCTTCTATCTCTACAGAGTACCTCGACTACAATGAACTATACAGTTACCCGGTAACAAGTTCTTATCACCAAGCTCTCACGCTACTTTCAGGCAGCGATGTACGTATTAATGTTGATTATACAGACTATACAAATTTTGTACATTTCTCCTCTGCTTACGAGCGCCTGGTTAATTTTAAGTATAAGCTAGATCTTGTAGCCAACTACGAAGATCAGAAAGCTGCTACAGGAAGCCTTTCAAACACCCAGACTGCTGTAACTCAATCTAACTTAAAATACGATAACCTTATTACAGGTATTATTTCTAAGTTCGATGGATATGAGAAATATCTGTACTTTGAAAGTAGTAGTAAATCTTGGCCTAAATCTAGTTCAACTCGCCCGTACTTAAATCTACCTAGCACAGACGCTGCTGCAACAGCATGGTTTGTAGCTCAAGCAGAATCAGCATCTCTATATGATGAGTTAAATGAAAGTAGGTTAGTAAGTTCTATCCCTGAGTTTATTAGACAGGATAGCGAAAATGCACCGTACAGCCTATTCTTAGACATGGTAGGTCAGCATTTTGATAACCTATGGATTTATGCTAAAGGAGTAACAGATAAGTACGATGCAGATAACCGATTAGACTACGGAGTTTCTAGAGACTTTATAGAAGCTACTCTAAAATCTTTCGGAGTAAAACTATACAGCTCTAACTTCTCTACCGGTAATTTAGCTTCAATGCTGATTGGAGAATGGTACGATAGCGGTTCAGAGTACATAAGTACCTTTGTTACTGCTTCAAACGAACCTACACCAGACAGTAACATACTACACGAAACCTATAAAAGACTTTACCATAACCTACCCTACCTCTTAAAAACAAAAGGTACTGAGAGAGGATTAAGAGCACTTATAAACAGCTTCGGTATTCCAAGTGGCTCATTAGAAGTTAAAGCATACGGGGGTGTAGAAAGACCAGGAGCTACTCCATACTTTGCTTCAGGATTACCAGAAGGAGATAAGCTTAGGCTTAATAATACAGGTAGCATAGTTCCTGGAGAAACTCTTTCTCAATACGTTTCTATTCAAAAAGACGACAATAAGTTTACACAAGACTTACACACAGTTGAAGTAGGTTTTTCCCCAAGCTATAATGTTGATAACTTTATAAGCGGTGGCATCACAGGAAGCTTTAACATAGACCAGTATATAGGAGATCCTCGTTACCTATACTCTAAAAGCTACAGTAACGATACTAACGGCAACTTATATAAAGTAGCAGAGACACTTCTATCGGGGTCAAATTCCTACGACGTATTTGACTTTATTAGGTTAATTAAATTCTTCGACAACCAGTTGTTTAAAATGGTAGGAGACTTTCTACCAGCTAGAGACGTTGTTACTTCCGGAGTTATTATAAAACCACACGTACTAAATCGCAGTAAAATACAATCTGCACAGACAAGCTACACTCGTCCAGAATATACTGCTTCTATTGATACGTTATTCGTAACAGGATCAGATGGCGGTGTGATAGATGAATACTCTACCGCACATACTGCTAGCATACAGACGTTAGTTGGTGAACTTACACAAATCAGAAACACGGAAGTTGAAAAGATAAACGGGGAACTCGGAGGAAGTACTCTAGATCTATACAGTGGAAGCTTAAACGAAGCTAATGTATTTAAGCAGTTTAATGCTCAAGAGATCACCTACGACTATATAGAGTACTTAGAAGGCGATTCTCCTACTATAACAGAAGATGATTTCTTAACACAGCTTCCAGTATCAGTCGGTAAGATGTATACCTTCCGTGCTTATCAGCCTAAAGGAGGGTACCACTACCTAAAGTATATCTTATTTAGAAATATCAGTGCAAATGGAGTGGACGTAAAAGAAGCTGTACGAGTTCTTGAAGAAATATACGTCAACGGAGTTAAGTACAGCTTTGCAGAAAAAAATGTAACTGGAGCAACTACGCTACTTACATTAGCAGATCCAGGAGGAGGCTTCTTTGCAAATCCTGCTGCTTTCCCAACTAGCCAGGTAACAGTTCCTGTAATACTATCACCATTCTTTACTGCAAGATTCGACAACTCAGACTACAACGCATTATTTAACAATGCATCTTTAGTTGCAAATACAGGTATTGTACAGAAGGTAGACTACTCCGACAATCCTTTAATACCTATTAACCTTGCTGGACTTTTGACTAACACAGCGGAAAAGTCTGATATGCAAGAGTATGTACACAATAGTACAGGGTACGTAAGAGGTAGGTATAAAGGGCACCAACTTAACGCTGTAGCGATAAATAAGTATACCGTAGGAGATAGTTCATACGGTACAACTCCTGTACTAGAATCAACAACTCCGTACTTCTGTATCTTTGATTATATCTCAGGATTCTCTCCTGAGCATAATAAAGCTAATGCAATTGTAATTGGTTACATTGTTGACGAAGAAGGTAACCTTACAACTCCTGACGCTACTGTAGCATTGAACCTTCTCAAGCAAGGATTCCCGGCAAATAGTGAATTCGAAGTATCTATTAAGAACGCTAATATTGGCGGTAGTGAAGCTACATTACTAGGTAACCATTCAGTACTTAGATCTGGAACTCGTTTAGAACCGCTACTCTTCTCCTATACAGCACCAACATACTTAAACCCTGTATTTAGTACAGGCAACAAGTTAGAGTTTAGAGCAGATCCAACACTTGCTACTTATAATGCACGTGCTACTGGATCTAACCAATCTATTACTAATCTTAACATTGAAGATGTTACTAAGGTTACATTTGGGAAAGAACTACAGGACGATGCAGGGTACTACAACCCAGGAACTTCTATATATACATTCGGATCTGATACAGAACAGCAAGTTAAGTTTAATGCATCCTTTTTAGTATCAGGAGACGGATGGCCAAATCCATATGGCGGTGACCCCGGCTTAGCAGAAGTTCGTCTAGAAGTAGCCACAGATGGAGGTACTTTTGACCCTGCCTTTACTACGACTTTAGCAAGCAAACAATTCACATATATAAATTACATTCTAACCCCGGTAGCACTTACTGCTCCATTTAGAAACTTTAACAGTGGGGAAGCAGTAAGAACGGTAGTAGAGATTTTAGATAGAACAGCTGATTTAACTTTTATCTCAAGCATACTAACAGTAGGCAGCTATGAATCAGGCTCTACCTACATAGGAACAGGAAGTGACGGGTATTTCTTCTCAACAGGTAGCTTAAGTTCTCCTACGGTACTAACAGGAAGTACAGACCTATCCAGTAAGTACGGAAACTACTTCGAAGGAGTCTCAGGATCTGCTTCTCAAGGCTTCAACGGAGTAAACCTTCAATTTACTTTACAACGCGGGGATGAAATTAAGTTTAACAACAGCGAAACTCAAGCATATATGGTTACAGATGTATTAACACCTTCGGAAACTACGACCGGACGTTTATACGTAACATTAGATAAGACAATGAGTACTGCAGTTAATAAAGATTTCTTCGCCCTGCGACGCTATGTTGATAGCAGTAACATGATACTGATGAACATAGACAGAGTCGCTGGTACTCAAAATACAGGAATACTTTACCCTAAGTACCCATCACCACGTCTTAAAGCAAACTACGAAAAAATTATATCTGATTTAAAAACAAAGGGTATTTTATAAAAGACATATTTATTAGTATAAACCACTGAAACATGGCATATTTAAACAACTCGGTAGTCACAGTTGACGCTATCTTAACAAAGAAAGGTAGAGAGCTTCTAGCAAGAGGTGACGGTTCTTTCCGCATCACTCAATTCGCTCTTTCCGATGACGAAATTGATTACACTCTTTACAACACTTCACATCCATCTGGATCTTCTTACTACGGTGAGGCAATTGAAAGTATGCCACTATTAGAAGCCTTCCCTGACGAGACTCAGATCATGAAGTACAAACTTGCAACTCTCCCTAGAGGTACTGCTAGATTACCGATCCTAGATATTGGGTATTCTGCTATTACATTAAAGCAGGGCGCTTCATTAGCAATCACCCCTCAGACGTTAAACTATCTAGGAGCTAATCAGACTTTCGAAACAAGCGGATATACTGCTACAATTGCTGACGCTAGAATACTTTCAACGTACAACGGAGTAGGTGTTAATACTGACGAAGCTATTAGGTTGAATTCTACAACGACATTAGGTACTAACGTCTCTAAGACTGTAATCGGAACTTCAATTAACCTTACTGCAACAACAACGAATACCTTATTCGGTACTGCAACACAATTACAGACAACAATTACGGTAATTGGTAGAGACTCTGGAGCTAGATTGACTATCCCGGTAACCATCACTAAAATAAACTAATAAGATATGTCATTTAAGAGATTCGAAGCTGACGATCTAGTAGTAAGCGCTGAACCAGTATCAGCTCCAGTATGGAGTACCGGTACACCTATTTTAACAGCCTTTTACACATCATCTACTCAACCTGCATCAACATCGGGAAACTACTACCTAGATGTATACCACACAGCATCATCTGTAGACGGTGCTGCCGTTCAGCTCGCAATCGCATACGCTGACGCCGCTGGATCAGGATCAAGCCCGTACAACTCTGCTGTTGTGGGTAAGAGTTACTCTTCTACGATCTACGGTCAATATAGATCTTTAGTATTAGGAGATGAAGATTCAAGCTTTAACTTTGGTGGAACTACTGTAGATTATTTCTATGCAATTTCAATTGATAGAGATAGATTTAAAGAATCACTACTTCCAGCATCCTTTAACTTAGCATTAAGCGGAAGTGAAGGTACAATTCACCTAACAGATAATAGCGTAGACACTACAACACTGTCCTTTAACGATGCAGGTAGAGTATATCAGATTGTAAGCGGATCAAATGGCGCAGCATATAGTGGCACCGGTTATACACCAGCATCTGGATCATACGGATACTTCTTACCAGACATTGGAGTAGTGTTATTAAGCGGACTAGCATTAAGTGGTAGTGCAGCAGCAGGAGGTATTGGACTCTCTATTACAAGAGGCTCTACTACACCATCTCCAACAAATATGGCTAAGCTTTACAATGCTCTCGTACTTGGAGGCTCTTTCCAACTAAACTATAAAGAAACTGTATCTTCACAGTTTGTATTTGCTAGAGTACGCAATAGTGAGTTTAACTACTCAACTAACCCGTCATACATCACTGGATCAGGTGACCTAAGAATCTCCAACATGGTAGATGCACCTCAGACGTATATAACTACCGTGGGTATGTATAACGACAATAACGAGCTTCTCGCCGTAGCAAAACTTTCAAGACCACTATTAAAAGACTTTACTAAAGAAGCCTTAGTTAGAATCAAGCTTGACTTCTAAATGAATGAGTGCGTTTATAAAACTAAACAAACAGGATGCATACATAACATCCTACACTGCGCATAAGACTTGGATCGTTTCTAAAAGCGATCTAAGCTCTTACGGCATTACTGTTTACTCTGCACTTTCAAGCTCTGGGGACGTATACGTTAACCAGGCTACATCTACAGAAGATAGTCAGTACGCCGAACTAGTATACAAGAACCTCCACCACCTATATTACTCTAGATTTACAACAGGAAGTGCAGTAAGCAGTTCATACTTTACGTACGATCAGACTACTTTACATGAGAGTGCTTCTAGAGAAATCTATACAACCGCTGCCCTAATCTCTATACCAAAAGAGGTATACGGACATGCTATCAAACCAGGAAGCTTTAGCATGGCAGCAGGAGAAAACTCTGGAAGGTATGTATCTTCTAGTTTTGTATCCGGAGGGTATATTATAGAGACTGAAAGAGACGGATTTAGGTTATACGATGACGGTGAAGGAGTATTGAGAGATGCTGATAAAGCTGGCATGAAAGTAGGAGATATTATCTACACTCACGGGAACGTAATTATCACAGATGAGACTACAGTTGCTGAATTGCAAGATAACTACACAGTAGCATGGCAAGCTTCTCATATAGTGTATACGCATAACTACCGCTGTAAAGCTAATGAAGCTCAACTAAACTACTCCCAGAATCCTTCTATTAAATCAGGAAGTAATGGGTACGTTTATGACTACGCAACCGGTAGCTACTTCCAGCCCTACATTACAACAGTAGGGTTATATAACGATGCAAATGAGCTAGTAGCCGTAGGTAAGCTAGCACAACCGGTACCTAAATCAAGGTACACAGATATGACCTTCGTAGTGAATTTTGATATTTAATATAAAAGAGCAATGGCAATCACGTTAAGATATACAGGAACTGATACAGGTGGTAAGACAAGCGAGCTTACCTATCAGGAAATGAACGACAATTTAAAGTCGTATTACTATTCTAGCTCTTTATCTGGGAGTACACTTCAAATGTATACTACTGGAAGCGTTAGCCACTCTATCGACCTCTCTTCGTTTCTAGATAATACCAACACTAATATATACAACACAGACGGTACACTAACGGGTAACCGAACAGTTGCAGGAGATGGAAGTAGCTTAACATTTGACTTCCAGAGCGCCAACTTTACAATTCAAACCGCCGAAGAACAGAGTGTTACTATAACCGGATTACCTCAAGCAAACTCTGCACAAATACTAGGTATCGACGGAAGCGGCAATCTCTCATTAATGCTTACCAGTTCAATCCCAGGACAAGGTGGAACTGATACAAACTTATACAACACTAACGGTACTCTTACAGCAGCTAGAACAGTCACAGCAAACGCTAACAACCTTACTTTTAGTTTTGCTGACGCTAACTTTACTATCGGATCCGGCGGCGGTACTGGAGGAGACGTAATCATCTCAGACCTAAGACAAGCTAGTACAGATAGCATGATGATGATCAATGCTGGTACTGGGGTAGTATCCTGGATGGCTACTAGCTCATTAGGGTTAGGAGGATCAACATCTCCTGGAGGCTCAGATACTCAAGTACAGTTCAACGACAGCGGTAACTTTGGAGGTGATAGCGGGCTTACTTACAACAAAACATCTAACAGGCTAACCATCACTGCTCCTTCTAGCCCAACTAGAACAGCACCCAACCTACTCCTTAATAGTGAACTTGCGAACGTTACTGCTGGAGAAGTATTCGGTGTTATTGCAGCAAATAACGCTACCGATCAGTACAACCCCGCTAGCTATCCTGCATCTATTCAGTTTGTTGCAGATACTAACTTTGCACCAGGTAACTACGATGCTAGAATCGGCTTATTTGTAAATAATAATGCTACAGAAACAGAAGCATTAAGATTAAAAAGCTCAGGACAAGCTAGCCTTCCACAATACGGTTCAGGCACGTTTACTGGTACAAATGCATACTACTTAGCAGTATCTGCCTCTGGCGAGGTAATTGAAACAGCTCCTCCAGGAGGATTTACAAGACCAGGCTCAGATACATCTATAACATATGATACGTACCTACAAACAATAAATACGTACTCTGTTAACGCTGTTGGCACAAGCCCAGCTGCACCAAGCTCAAACGGAGATGTATCAATCAGATACGCAGTAAGTAATATTGGATCTAATGTAGATAGAATTGATGTATACGATTCAGACGGTACTGACCGTAGTGCTACTTTATTAAACTTAGCAATAAGCGGTTCAATTACCATTGCTCAAGTAGGAGCAGGAGCACATACAGAAGTCTATAGAATTATCTCAGTTACGGACAACACCAGCTATGTTAGCTACGCCGTATCTTGGGTAAGCGGAGATGATGCAGCAATGTCAACTATAACCACAGATACATTTACATTTAACGCTGACTACGAATACACACTTAGTACAGGTTACAATAGACTGCTAGTTACAAATAACTCAAATAGCGCTGCTAACCAGTTTAGACTAGCACCTCCAGCAGGAGCATCAGCTGGAGATGAAGTTATAGTTGAATTAAAAATCAACACCAGCGGTGTAAATGTAAGACCTACATACTACGTCAGAACCGGAACTCCTACCTTTATGATCGCAAACAGAGTTTCGCAGATTGATGGAGGTACAATAACTGGGATGGAACTAGATACTAACGACATTGCTATTATGAGATTCCAAGTTAACGATATTGGCTCGATAGAAGGTCTGATGTTACTTGGAGCAGTTCAAATGGTGAACGCTTAAAATATTGAATTATGACACAACCTACCTGGGAATATAAAGGTAGGCTTATAACCGAGATCTCAGACATGCCTGAAGGTACGTTTGGTTTCATTTATAAGATTACTCATATTCCATCTAACAAGAAATATATCGGTAAGAAGGTTCTCTATAATAATAGAAAAAAGCCTTTAACTAAAGCCGAGATTGCTGAACAGACCGGACCTGGTCGTAAGCCAACTCATAAGATTGTTACAACTGAGAGTGACTGGAAGAAGTATTGGGGCTCTAATAAAGAGTTTCAAAAAATAGTAAAGATCTACCCATCCACTGAATTCTCAAAAGAGATTATTGAATTCGCACCAGGAAAGAAACTTCTTACGTATTACGAATGTAAGTACCTATTTGCATTAGGAGTCTTAGAAGACCCTGATATGTACTTTAACGATAATATTTTAGGAAAGTTCTATACAAAGGACTTTTTAGTTGGAGATAAGAAATAATATTCGTATATTAGGATATTAACTAGTTATACCCTATATGGAGAATACTCTACTGCTCAATGCACTAGAAGGTGTTTTAGGTAAGTCACATAAGCGAGCAAGAGACAATCATGCGTTTCATTGCCCGTTCTGTAATCACCGTAAACCTAAGCTTGAGATTAAGATGGTTCCTGATGAAAAGGGACATAATCCTTGGGAGTGCTGGGTATGTAATACACGTGGACGTACTGTAAAGTCTTTACTCCGCCAGATGAATATTGGCAAGGAAGAGGCTATTGAAGTTCTTAAGTACGTTAGAAAAGGAGAAAAGATTACCTACCACGATCTAGAAGTAGTAGAACTTCCTAAAGAATTCCAACCACTCTCCTCAGCCTCAACAACTTCGGTGATTGCTAATAAGATCCGCAATTACCTATCTAAAAGAGGTATGACTGAGAATGATTACATTAAATACAACATCGGCTACTGTCTTACAGGAGAGTATGCCGGCCGTATTATTATTCCATCTTACGATGAGAGTAACCGATTAAACTTCTTTGTAGGTAGAACGTTCGAAAATGCTTTTATGAAGTATAAGAACCCTTCTGCTTCTAAAGATGTTATCGTATTTGAAAACATGATTAACTGGGATCAGCCTATTGTTCTAGTCGAAGGAGTCTTTGATGCAATGGCTGTTAAACGTAATGCCGTTCCGATCTTAGGTAAAACCTTATCTAAGAGTTTAATGCAGAAATTAGTTTCTAACAAGGTCGAAGACATTTATGTAGCGTTAGATAGGGATGCACTAAAAAGTGCGCTAAGTTATTGTGAGCAATTTCTATCCCTGGGCAAACGTGTATTCTTGGTCGACATGTTAGATAAGGATCCCTCAGAGATGGGTTTTTCTAGTTTCACTCATCACGTACAACAGGCACAGGAGCTAACCTTCAGCGACTTACTGCGCCACAAACTACAACTAGCATGATCTATAAAGGTGCTAACGTTCTCTATGAACATAAGAGAAAAAACTTAATGTTCGACGGAGAATTAGAACAGATTACTTTCTTAGATAAACGAGTCTATAAGAAAGAAGAAGGAGTATATTACCCGTCCGTTACTACAGTTCTCCAGTACATGCCTAAGAATAAGTTCTTTGACAACTGGTTAAAAGACGTAGGTCACAACGCTGACCTTATCATGCGCAAAGCTGCAGAAGAAGGTACAGCAGTACACAATGCAGTAGAGGATCTTATCGCCGGTAAAGAGATTACCTGGATGGATGAATTTGGTAATGCTAAGTACAATCTTAGAGTTTGGCAGATGATTCTTAAAGCAGTCGACTTTTTTACCGTACATAAACCAGAAGTTATTGCAACAGAAGAATTTACGTTCTCCGACAAGCATCAGTACGCAGGTACTGCTGACTTGATTGTTAAGATGGATGGGCAGATTTGGCTATTAGACGTTAAAACCTCCAACAACCTACACCGTTCATACGACCTTCAGTTAGCAGCTTACGCTAAGGCCTGGGAAGAGATGTTTGGTCAGAAGATCGAAAGAACAGGTATCTTATGGTTAAAGTCTAGTAAGCGTAGTGCTTCCAAGAAAGACGGAGTATACCAGGGGAATGGATGGGAAATTAAAGAAGCTCACAACATCGATGATAACTTCGAACTCTTTAAGACTATCTACAGCTTATACAAACTTGATAACCCTACGACGGAACCTATTTATAATAGTTACCCAACTCGTATCAAGCTATGAAATTAATGGAAGCTCTTTTATCTGAAGCAAAAGCCCGACCAAAGGCGTTGATTATGGCCGGCGGTGCTGGTACCGGAAAGACTCATATGGTCAATACTTTGAAGAAAGCTGGTGCTATTCCTGAAGATATTACGATCTTTAATCCTGATCAGTATGTAGAGGACAAAAAGAGTCCTGCATACAATAATCTGTCTATGGCTACGTCCATGACCGATAAAGCAGCTTCCGACCATGCTTACGAAGGTCAGCCATTTGTATGGGATACAACAGCTAACAACCCAGACAAGACTGTAAACGATATCAGAGCAAAAGGCTACGACGTGATGATGATTATGATGATCACTCACCCGGCTATCTCTCTTCTTAAGAATTTTGAAAGAGAGCGTAACATTCCTAAGATCGCAGTATTTGATACTTGGATGAGAAGCTTTGAACTAATTAACTACTATCACAAGCTTTTGAAAGATAACTTCGTTATCGTACCGAATATGATGGGCGGTACTTATGATGCTGAGGTTCGTAAGTTTAACCATGCAGCTAAGAGAGGTGGAGAAGGTATCTTAGAATACATTGACTCGCTAGGAGAACTAAAATCATCCTTCAGAAAAGACTTTGAGATTGAAGATGAAGCTGCTTTAGTTGCTTACCAAGAGTTAGTAAAACCTCTTCGATTAGACGATAGCGACGAAGATATGACTAAGAATCTTAAGAAGCACTTTATGGCTACTTGGGAGAAGAAAGGTCAAGGCCCTACGTTTGACTCAATGAAAAAGAAGGTTGCCTCCATTGAACGTAATAGAGACTCAGCTGAGAAGAAATACAAGGAGGTACTTGATAGAATCGCTAAAGTTATCAATAGCGATCAATACGACTTAGTAACTAAAGGTACAACAGACGCTCAAGTAATTTCCAAAACTAAGAAGTTCTTTGCATGAAAGTAGCAGTATTTGGAGGAGGATTTAAACCACCAACCGCAGGACATTTTGGTGTAGTTGAAACAGCTACCAACCAAGTTCCTGATGCGGACAAATACATTGTATTCGTAGGTAAAGAAGTAAGAGACGGTATTGATCAAGATACTTCTTACGAAATTTGGAAAGTATATCAAAAGTACCTCCCGGGTAATGTTGAGATTGTAAAAGCATCTAAACCACCTATTGGAGAGATTTACTCATATGCTTCTAAGAACCCAGACGATCAAGTAGTTTGGATTTTAGGCGCTAGAGAAGGTAGAGAAGACGATCTAGGAGATATCCAAGACCGTACCTCATACTTCAGAAAAAATCAAGCAAAGTACCCGAATTTAGAGGTCAAGGTTATTCAAACAGCAGATGGCGGGATGAGCGGTACAAACGCTCGTAAGGCTATTCTAGCAGGAAACAAAGAAGAATTTTTTAAGTATCTTCCTGCGGTAGTTAAGCAGAAAGATCATATATTTGATATTCTATCTAAAGCGATGAATAACACACCAGAAAAGAAAATGGCTGATGCCATCGATGAAGTATTTGCAAACTTCTTTTATACTGAAGAGGATAAAGAATGGATGAACGCTCCAATGGGACCTATTAAAGAAGTCACAAAAGGCTCTCCGGCAGCACCAATTGCTGTACTCCCATCTAAAGAGAGACAGCGCCTGCAGGACTACACTGAACTAATCCGTAACGTTATATCTTCGGACTTTAATGTAGAGTTTAGAGGAGATCACATCTCAGTATCTCTACCTTACTTTGATAAAGAAAAAGACGGACGTAACTACGACGGAACTCCAAATCAAAGACTCCTCCCAGAAGAGACTATAGGTCAGTTTGAATTTGCTCCTCATATCGCTTCTATCTTAGAATACTGTATGGAGCAAGGCATGACAGTAGTGCCTATCCCTGATATTAAAATCAGACATGACGAAGAAAATGCTGCGAACCTCTTTGGTAAGACAGCATATTATCAGCCCGATACGCAAGAGATTGTACTCTATGTAACAGGTCGCCACCCTAAGGATGTTCTACGCTCTTTCTGTCATGAGCTTATCCATCACCAGCAAAATTTAGAAGATCGCTTACCAGTCTTTACCACTCAGAATACTGAAGAAGATGACGTATTAAGAGAGATTGAGCAGGAAGCTCACATGGGCGGTAGCATGCTATTCCGTCAATGGGAAGATAGATGCAAGATGTCTGAAGCTAATGATCCTCAAGACGGCAAAGCTGCTCCTTACGGTTCAGGCTACAACCCGGTTAAAGAAGGTACTAAGTATCGTTCAATTGTAGTCGATGTTAGAAAGGCAGTAAATGCGGCTATTAACACACTTCTATCAGGCGAAAAACTAAAAGGGTACAACGTTAAGACTAAAAGAGAGCCTTCAGATAAGGATAAAGAGATGGCTAAAAAATATGGCTTCTCTCCATTAGGTTTAATGCTCAATCTAGAAAAGCAGTATGCTAACTTAGGAACATTTCAAAGCAAGAGCGAGAAAGGAACTTCAACTGAAGTAGAAGTGAACCTTAAGTTTGCTCTTTCAGACGAAGTTAAACCTGGTAAGTTTTATGTTGACGGAGAAGCTTCTTCTGATGAAGGTTCAATAGACATTATACTAGCCTTCAACCCAGAAGACGGAACTAATATGCTTCAGTCTATTCAACCAACACTAACTGATCTTATCCGTCACGAGACTGAGCATCTAACTCAAAGTGGAGTTGAAGAGAAGCCTGGTAAATGGATGAGAGCTGATCAAGCTAGAAGAGCTAAGATTAGACAGAACCCTGAACTCTTTTATAAGTACTTCTTATTACCTAAAGAGATTGATGCCAACATTCAAGGGCTTTACGCTAAGGCTAAGTACGAAAAGAAAGATTTTCAATCTACAGTAGATGAATACTTAGCTACTCTAGTAGGGGATGGAATCATTACTCAAGCTAATAGTAAGCAAGTATACAACAAGTGGAAATCAAGAATACCGCAACTAGGTGGAATACCGGAATTAAAATAAAAATGGGAAAGTTAGCAGATTTACTACTTACAGAAGAAGAGCAGAACCCCACTGTTAAATTTAAGCTATACTGCGATATGGACGGAGTCCTTTGTGACTTTGATCAGCAGTTTATGAAGCTTCTCAACGACAGTAACTACGGCGGAAAGCACTATAGAACCGAAGAACTAGAGGGCATTAATACCCCTAGTGAGTTTGAATCTAAGTTCGGAGGACCTGAATTTTGGAAGTTTATTGATGAGATTTGCGGCAAGAAGTTCTGGGCAGAAATGGAATTCACACCAGGAGGTCAACAATTATGGAATGTAATTAGCGAATATAAACCAACTCTACTTACATCTCCATCCAGAAATATGATCTCAAGAATCGGTAAAAGATCTTGGGTTAAATCACATTTGACTCCTTCACCGCAAGGTATTATATTTAAGTATTCATCCTACAAGCAACAAGTAGCAGAAGAAGACGTATCAAAAGGATTAGAACCTATCTTAATTGACGATAGAAGAGATATTATTGACCGCTGGCAGGATGCAGGCGGAATTGGTATTCACCACCCTAAGAACGGAGATCCATCGGAAGTTATAAAAAGAATAAAAAAGTTATATGGAAAGTCAACTGAAGAAGGAATTTGATTCTAAAGCAGTAAACCGAGTTAGAAACCTTGTAAATAAGGATTACACCTCTCGTACCGTAACTGGAACAGGTTATGAGAAAAAGAGAGAGAAGCATAGCGAAGGCGATATCTGGGAAGAAGATGGTAGAACGTGGACTATCAAGAACGGTGTTAAACAAAATATAACTAAGTTAGATGCCGCTAAGAAAGCTGCTCAAACTCCTCTAACTTGCCCACAATGTGCTGGATCAATGAAGCACCATCTAGCTCAAAAGATGTACAAAATACATAAAATGTGCTTTGATTGCGTAGTAGATATGGAAGCTAACCTACGTAAGGCTGGCTTGTATGAGCAGTATGAAAAGCAGATGATGCAAGGAAATATGCAAGCCTGGGCAGCAGGATTAGAACAATGGGTACAAGATCAGATTAATGAATCTATGTCGTTTGTTACCGAAGACGGAGTAATGGAAGACTGGAACAGTAATGACAATCAGAACCAGAAACTACTTAAAGGAATGGCAGACTACCTAAAGCATCTTAAGGAGCACATGGAATAGCTATTTATAAAGAAATACCTATGCTTCTAACAGAATCTAAGCTTACCGGAGTATTAACAGAAGGTCTCAAATATCATTTAGAGACTAAGACTCCCCTCTACAAAAACGTATTCCGCCCAGGTTCAGAAGAATACTTCAAAACCATTAATCAGGCTCGTCTTTTAATGAATGAAGGCATGCTTACTGATTTATGTTTGGAGGACATGGAGCTTCTATTTGAAACAGAAGTAGGTACGTACGGCGAATATAACGGTCGAATGGTACCTTTAGATTTTCCAATGTTAAATGAGATTGCAATGGTGATTCCTTCCCCTGCTACCTCTTGGAGAGAAGCTTCACAGGAGCCTCTAGTAATGAAGATGGGGGAAGAGAGATGGATGGATTTAGCTGGTAAAGCTAAAGCAGCCGGTGGACTAGGATACCAGACTAAATACTCAGATATTAAGACATTCTTAGGAGAACTACCAGCCGGTACTGTAACCTTCTCAGATACTGATCAAGTACAGATGCCCACAGCATTAAAGTATATGGACGGTAATCAAGTCAATTATAAGCTTATAGCAGGTTCAGACGTACTAGCCTCTATCCTACCAGAAGATCCAGACCCAGACATGTGGGCAGTAGACATTACAGGTGAAGCTCAAGATACTCCTCTACAGGAGATTATTAACATGATCGATGAAGCAGGTCTTAAAGACTTTGAAAAGCAGGCTTTAATCATGAAGATTAAAAAAGCAGCTCAAGGAGCAGGATCCACCAAACATCTAGAGCGAATCGTTGACGACCTTATTAAGAGACTAGAGCAACCAAAAGCTACCGGAGTAAAGTATGCTTACGGTAAAAGAGTTGACGAAGCTAAATACAAAGGTAAAGAGGTTAAACTTAACAAACCAATGAGAAGCTCAGGACCTAAAAAATATAAAGTATACACTAAGAACGCTAAGGGTAACGTTATTGTAGTTAACTTTGGTGATGCTAAAGGAGGATTGACAGCTAAGATTAATAACGCTAAAGCTCGTAAAGCATTCTCAGATAGACATAACTGTCCTACTAAAAAGGATAAGACTAAAGCAGGTTATTGGTCATGCAGACTTCCTCGTTATGCAAAACTCCTTGGACTCAAATCAAGCTTTGGAGGATTCTGGTAAGAAAGTATGACCGAAGAGAGACATAGAATCGTTTTAAGTATTGTTATTGTGCTGTGCTTTGCACTTGTAGTGCATGGCATTCTTATCTCTATGCATACAGGCTCTGCTGTTGGTGATGAATGGAAAGAACTACTTTTATTGTTATTAGGCGCACTAATCGGCAATTTCGGTAAAGTTGTAGATTATTGGTTTAATAATAAAAAAGAAAAAGATGAGTGAAGTAAACAAATCGGTAGGTAACGATAACGCCGGAGCATCAGCAGGAGCATCTGCAGGTACTGAAGTTACAAACACATCAGTAAGTGCTGGTGTAGAAGCAAATGCAGAAGTACATGCTGGAGTAGAAAATACAAACCAAATCGGTGATGTAACCATCTCACAAGAAGCCCATGCAGAAGCTGAAGTTCATGCTGAAGCAACAACTGAAGCTGGATGGGATGGTAGAAACGCATATGTTGATGCACATGCAGAAGTAGGTGCCTCTGCCGAAGTTGGAGCATCTAACTCAGTAGAGTATGGCGGAGTAACTAACACAACCGAAGTACACGCAGGAGCAGAAGCTAAAGCATATGTTGGAGCTAGTGGTCAAGTAGGTGCCGATGGTGCTGAAGGACACGCCGGAGCAATGGCTGGAGCATCAGTAGGTGTAGGAGCATCTAATAGCACATACGATGAGAATGGTAATGGTGCTGAAGCAGGTGCCGGTGTATCCGTTGGAGCACAAGTAGGTGCTGAAGTAGGTGGTGGAGCTACGATGGATGATGGTGTTGCAACCATTGGAGTAGAAGGTGAAGTTGCCCTACTAGTCGGAGTAGACGTTGATCTCTCAGTCAGCGTTGATACTAAACCAGCTCAAGAAGCAGTCGTTGATACAGCAAACACCGTAGCTAAAGAAACTACCAAGGTAGTAGATAAAGTAGCAGAACCTGTAAACAATGCCGGTAAGGCAGCTGTAGGAGGAGCTAAAGATGCCGGTAATGCAGCAGTTGGCGGAGCTAAGAATGCAGGTAAGAAAGTAAAAAAAGCGTTTAAGTTCTAAATGAGCCGACCTTACACCGATATACAAATCGACGACTACTGCGTTCAACGTAAGTTCGATACTAATGTAGACTCTCAGGAGCTATACTGGCATAGAGACGACGAAGATCGAATCGTAGAAGTAATGAAATGCGGCGAAGGATGGAAGTTTCAAACTGACAATGAACTCCCTATTAACTTAGAAGAGGGTGTAACGATATTTATTTTAAGGCACGAATGGCACCGTGTCATCAAAGGTTCTGGAGACTTACTTATAAAAATTTACAAATATGGCAAAGAAGAAACAGTCCGATAATGAGATTATCGATGAAGTAATCGCACAATCAGCACCAGCTATTGAATCACTTCCAGAAGAAGTAATCGATGAAATTATTGCTGCCCCAGTAATTGAAGTAGTAAAAGAGAAAGCTGCCAAAGTAGCAACTAAAGCACCAGGTATGTACCACAATGGTCGTCTGATCGAGAAAGTTATCTCTAGATTAGGAAGAACATGGGCAGTTGCTATCGACGGTAAGAGAGAGAAAGTACTTAGATCTGAAATTGAGATTATCAAGTAATGGCTAAGATTAAGTCTCAATCCGCATCTATAGCTTACGAAAAACCAAACGTAAGCCGTCCAGGTGTACATTCTAAGACTCAAACTTCTCATTTAAAGAGTAGCAAGAACTATAAAAAGAAGTACCGTGGCCAAGGCAGATAAAGCAGCAATGCACGCTTTTATGAGAGACCTTATTAGAGAAGTTCTCACTGAAGAGAAACCTGGCCTATGGGCTAATATTAGAGCTAAGAGAGCTAGGGGGGAGAAATCCTCTCACCCTAACTCCAAGGCTTTCAAAGATGCAGTTAAAGCAGGCAAAGAAATCAATAAAAATAGCTGATAAGCTTCCTACCTCAGAAATCCGAAGAAGAACTACGTCAGGGAGATTAGGAGGTGAAATATAATGTTTTTGTAGTTTCCATTATACAGTAATTATGAAGAAGAGTAAATTAACAGAGATTATTAGAGAAATGATCCGCAAGCAAGACGGCAAATATGTTGTCTATCCTAAGCACGGCGGTAAAAGACTCGGTACTCATGATACTAAAGCAGCAGCTGAAAAACAGTTAGCTGCTATTCATATTAATAAAGAAGTTGTAGAACCTGCTGCTGAATCGGATGTTAATATGCTACAGCTTGCTACCGGTATTGGGGTAGAGTTAGAACATACTGATGATAGAGAAGAAGCTAAGAGGATTGCACTACAGCATTTAGCTGAAGATCCTCACTACTATAGCAAACTTTTAAAAGTAGGTTTAGAGGAGCAGGAAGAAACTATTGATTTTAATATTCAGGATATCAACGGAACCAAAGTAGTATTAGCTACATACGGTAAAGATAAGGTAGGAGCATTAAGACTAAAACCATACATGCAATCATACCAAGTAGACTCAGTGATTGTAAAACCAGAATACAGAGGATACGGAATCGGTAAAGAGATGTACAGATTAGCTCATGAAAAGCTAGGACCGCTTTACTCCGATGCTCATCAAACCGCTGATGCTGCTGCATTATGGCAGAGCCTAATTAAAAGCGGTGAAGCTAAAAAAGACAGAGACCTTTTTGTAATGACCGAAGGTATTGACGATCCAATGAACCCGGGCATACTAAAAAAAAGACTAGGAAGCCTGTCGTGTACCAAAGTTAAGGTTGCTAAAGGCAAGCTTAAAGACAAAGGAACCACATACGCTAAAGCCCTGCAAAGGTATTTAAACTACCACTGTTAAGCGCTATTTATAAAGAAATAACATTATCATGGCCATATCCTTTAAGAAAGAAATTATCTTAGAAGCTATTCAGCAAGTATTAGCAGAAGCTGAAACAGTAAAGAAAGTAATCGGACCAAAAGGCGGATCTATTGCTCAAGCAGTATCCCCGGAAGAAGAAATCGAGCTTAAGAAAGCTGGTGCTAAGATTGAGCCGATGGAGGAGGATCATAACGAGAATCCAAACGACGAATCAGATATGGCTAAGATACAGCTTCACAATACTGCTAAGTACTGTATCGAACTCTTAAAGATGATTCAAGACGGTCAGCAGTTAGACGCCTGGGTTCAAAGCAAACTTACTGTAGCTTTCGAGCATATTGATACAGTTAAGCATTACCTAGAAGGTGAAGAATATTTAGATTCTACTGAAGCTCCTTCCGAAGAAGAGCCAGAAGCCTTATACGAAGGTGCTACCTGCTGCGGTAGATGCGGCAGAGTTCACGAAAGCTCTCAAGAGTGTAAGAAGCCTTACATTTCAAAAAGTAGTCCTAAGCATTGCAGCAATAAGAAGTAATGAAGATTCAAGATCTAAAAAATATTATTGAAGAAGCTTACTACGAGCTTTTAGCCGAGCAGGGAATGATCTCTACTCCAGCACAAGCTATGTACGAGAAAGCTTGCAAGATGAGTGAAGCTCAACTTAAAACTCTGCTTAACGAACTAGAGACTCAAGAGTTCCTAGATGCTGTTGAAGATGAATTTGATCTAGAGACTCTAGAACTTATGAAAGGAGTACTTCAAAAACGAATTAACTTCTTAAATAAAACTCTAGATATCGCTAATCCTAGAAACGTAGTTAAAGGTTATGCTGGACACCTAACAGAAGCTGAAGGCGACGAGGAAGAAGTACCAGCTGAAGAAGAAACACCTGAGACGGAATTTCCTGATGCAGGAGAGGTAGAAGGTGAAGAAGAAGCTCCTGATGCTACTGCAGATATCTTAGCTAAGTTTCCTACTCTTAAGAAGACGTTAGTTCATTTAATGACTCCTGAATTTGAGGAGTTTGTTGAGAAGGTAGGTTGGATGTCTCCTAAACCATCTACATTTAAAGTAGAGTTTAAGAATGGACAAGACATACTACTAAAGTGGATGGGCAAAGGCTTTGAAGCTACAGTAGAAGGTAAAAGGTATTTCCTACAGAATCTAGCCGAATATCAGCAATGCCTGGATAAGATTACAGACATGCTTGCTTCCGGCCCAATTCAAAGTGGAATGGATGCCGTTAGCGGTGAAGATATCTTCGGGGGAGTAGAAGGCGGTGGCGGAGAGTTTCCTGGAGAAGAAGGAGGCGCCGCAGGAGCTGAAGCTGGAGCTGAAGCCGGTACTGAAGCAGGAGCTGAAGAAACACCAACAGGTGAAGAAGATGTATTTGCAGGAGTGTAATGAACTTGATAGATAAAATAATCACAGAATGGTCATGGAGAACCGCTAAAGGGTACCCTGACATTAATTCTTTAGAAGATATTCAAATACTTAGAGAATTTTTAGGAGAAGAGTTATACGAGGCAGCGTTTAAGCAACTGTCTTTCGGAGATTTAAAAAAATATGGCGGACCCCGTTTAAAAGTTTTACACGATAAAATCGAAAAAGGAGAGTCTTTTCTTGGAATGAACGATAAAGAATACGTACTCTCTTTTGTTAACGACGAGTATGCTACTTTATTTGCAAATCAAGATATTGATGGAATTGCTCAAATAGGAGCTCCAAGAATAAACAGTTTTCCTTTTTTTGAAGATGAAAACGGAAACTCTGTCACTATTGGGGACTTACTTAAAGCACCTGAATTTGGTGGAAAAGGGCAAGGATCAGGAACTACAAAAGAGGATTTAGCATTAGCAGGTATTAATAGCGCCTTACAGGAGTTAGGAGCTATCGATCTAAAGTTATCTCCAAATGGAAATGTCTATAAAGGTATTGTTAAAGCTTCAACAGTACCCGGAACTCCTAAGGCTGATTTTACATTAGATACGGAAAAAGGACCTGTGATCTTTATCTCACATAAAGACGGTTCTAAGCCAACTGACTTTCAACAGTACGGAGGATTTACCGGATTAATGGAAGAACCTGAAATTAAAGCTTTTATTGAAGATGTTAGTAAACTTACTAACGGATCATTAGAACCTAAACAGAGTTTTAAAAGAGCATTAAAAGGAGAAGAGATTAAATTAAAAGCTATTTACGGGCTAGAACAGAGCACGGAAAATTTTAATATTAATAACTGCCAGGTAGTATACCAAGGAAACGTTAAATTTGTTAAACAACCCGACAACAGTTATTTAGTAGAAAGTAACCACACATTATTAAACCCAGAACTCCCAACAGGAGGCTACGAACCTATCTTGTATGTAAGCTACAGAAAAGGAAGAAATTCAGCTGGGTTATTAAACTGTAGGTTTGGAATTTACCCAACTGCTAAAGCAGCATCAACGGTTACAGAAATTTAAACATTATATATTTATATAAAAGTTATGAATAAACTACCGTACTTAATCGCCCTCATTGCAATCGTAATTGCAGCAATGTATGCTACGGGACTACACAACCCGTATAAGGCAGCTTACCTACAGGAATTAAAAGACCAGAAAGAAGCTAGCCAGGCTAGAGAACTACAATTAGTAAAACGTATTGACTCATTAGCTTTTGCAGCCGGCTTACTACAAGCACAGGCTGACTCTATTGAGAACGCTTTAGATATCGAGGAAGCAAAACGTAAAAGAGAAAGAGATGCATACAATAAAAAAATTGCTGAGCTTAGCAGGCTTTCTGTTGATAGCCTTCCCGGCTACTTCGCAAAGCGTTACAATCGTTAACGGAGACACTTTAGTTTGTTTTCCTGATCATATGGTTAGGCAGATTATTGCCGACCTAGAAGCTGGTGACTTCTGTAAAGAAGAAAAGATTAGCTTAGAAAAGAGCATTGAAGACTATAAGAAGCTTGTAGAGACTAATAAAGCTCAAATTGCTAACCTACAGCAGAGACTAGTCACTTATGACGATATCTTTATTGAAAAAGAAAGTCAGATTGCCATTAGAGATAAAGAAATAACAGTACTGGGTAAAGAAAAGAAAGCTAAATTCTGGACCGGACTTACCTTCGGTGCATCTGGAGGAGCTCTAGCAACGGTACTTCTTCTACTATTATGAGTGAACAGCAGAATGTTAAGCAGATAGTAATACAAGAATACGCTAAATGTGCCAAAGACCCGGCATATTTTATGCGTAAGTACTGTTATATTCAGCACCCTCAAAGAGGACGTATACTATTCAACCTTTACCCATTCCAGGACAAAGTACTTTACTTATTCAGAGATCATCAGTACCTTATTACTCTTAAATCAAGACAGTTAGGTATCTCAACTTTAGCAGCAGGCTATTCACTATGGCTGATGCTCTTTCATAAAGACAAAAACGTACTAGCTCTTGCAACCACACAATCTACTGCACGTAACCTTGTAACTAAGGTACAGTTTATGTACGATCAGCTTCCTAGCTGGTTAAAATTAAAAGCAGTAGAGAAGAATAAACTCTCACTAAGACTTACTAACGGTTCTAGAATAGCAGCTAAATCATCTAACTCAGATGCTGCTCGTTCAGAAGCTGTATCTCTACTCTTAATTGATGAGGCTGCGTTCATTGATAATATTGATGAAACGTTTGCAGCCGCTCAACAGACCCTTGCAACCGGTGGTCAATGTATGGCTCTATCAACTCCTAACGGGATTGGTAACTGGTTCCACCAGACTTGGGAAAAAGCAGAAACAGGTGAAAACTCCTTTGTACCTATTAAGTTACCTTGGACCGTACACCCTGAAAGAAGTCAATCCTGGAGAGATCAACAAGACAATGACCTAGGACCTAGAATGGCAGCACAGGAATGTGACTGTGACTTCTTATCATCAGGTGATACAGTATTTGAACCAGAAGATCTAATCTTCTATGAAACTACAGCACAGCAAGACCCTTTAGAGAAAAGAGGAGTATCGGGCGATTACTGGATATGGGAATACCCAGACTATATGAAATCATATATGGTTGTAGCTGACGTTGCCAGAGGGGACGGACAAGACTATTCTACCTTTCACATATTTGATGTTGAAGCAGCCACTCAAGTAGCAGAATTTAAAAGCAAAGTACCTCCTAAGGAATTTGGTAACATGTTAGTAGGAGTAGCAACTGAGTATAACAATGCAATGCTAGTAGTAGAAAATGCTAACATCGGATGGTCTACGATTGAACAGATTATTGAAAGAGAGTACGCTAACCTCTACTACTCATCAAGATCAGAACAGGATACTGTAGAGACTTATATGAATAAGATGGAACGAGGAAACTTAGTTCCTGGCTTTACAATGTCTATGCGCACTCGTCCTTTAGTTATTGCTAAGATGATGGACTACGTAAGAGAAAGATCTGTAACCATTAAATCTCAGAGACTCTTAAAAGAGATGAGAGTATTTGTATGGAAGAACGGTAAAGCACAAGCACAGACTAGCTATAATGATGACTTAGTAATGGCCTTTGCTACCGGACTATACGTCAGAGATACAGCATTAAGATTAAGACAGCAAGGAATAGATCTATCAAGAGCATCCTTATCTGCCATGGGAAACCTAAATCAAAGACAAGGAGCCGCGTATTCAGTTGGAAATATGCAAAATAATCCGTATACTATAGATACTCCACATGGCCAAGAGGATATATCTTGGTTACTGTAGTAGTACTATTTATAATTAAACTCTCCTTAAATGGCTGATACTTCTTTATTTGGTAGATTACAGAGACTTTTCTCTACCGACGTAGTAATTCGTAACGTGGGCGGCAATCAGCTGAAAATCGCCGATGTTAACCATATTCAGAGCACCGGTCGCTATGAGACAAACTCATTGGTAGATCGCTTCTCTCGTTTATACATCTACAATAATAAGAATATCTTCAATCCGAACCTTAACTATCAGACGTTAAGAATTCAATTATATTCGGATTATGAAGCAATGGATACAGATCCAATTATCGCTTCTGCATTAGATATTCTAGCCGACGAAGCATGTCTTAAAAACGATGTAGGAGATATTCTTACCATTAAGACATCAGATGAGAATATTAAAAAGATTCTAACTAACTTATTTTACGACGTCCTTAACATCGAGTTTAACCTCTGGTCTTGGACTCGTAATATGGTTAAGTACGGTGACTTCTTTTTGAAGCTAGAGATTGCTGAGAAGTTCGGTGTATACAACGTACTACCTTATACTGTGTACAGTATGGTACGTCATGAAAGCCAGGATCCAGACAATCCTGCTAAAGTACAATTTACTATTGACCCAGACGGAATTGCCTCCTCTACCGATCCAAACTATATCCCTAGACATAAGGACAAAGTAATACTATTGGATAACTACGAGGTAGCGCATTTCCGTTTATTATCAGATACTAACTACCTACCTTACGGACGTTCTTATATTGAGCCTGCTAGAAAGATCTTCAAGCAGTTAACTCTGATGGAAGATGCGATGTTAATTCACCGTATCATGAGAGCTCCTGAGAAGAGAGTATTCTATGTTAACGTAGGTCAGATCCCACCAGCCGAAGTTGAGCAGTTCATGCAAAAGACTATCAACGGTATGAAAAAGACTCCTTACGTTGATCCTCAAACAGGTCAATACAATCTGCGTTTTAATATGCAGAACATGATGGAGGATTTCTACATCCCTGTTAGAGGTGGAGATGCTACTACTCGTATCGATACTACAAAAGGTCTAGAGTACGACGGTACAAATGACGTGGAATACCTTAGAGACAAAATGTTTGCCGCACTTAAAGTACCTAAAGCATACTTCGGGTATGAAGGAGATTTGCAAGGTAAAGCGACATTGGCTGCGGAAGACATTCGTTTTGCTAGAACAGTAGAACGCATCCAACGCATACTTGAATCAGAGTTAACTAAGATCGCTTTAGTACACCTTTATACTCAAGGCTATAAGAATGAAAGTTTAACTAATTTTGAGCTTAAACTAACTACTCCTTCTATCATTTATGAGCAAGAGAAAATTGCTCTTATGAAAGAAAAGATTGATCTAGCCTCTCAGATGGTAGAAAGCAAGATGTTCTCTACAGACTATATCTACGAAAGTATCTTTAACTTATCAGAAGATCAGTACAACGAACAGAGAGATCTAATTAGAGAAGATAGTAAGAGAGCCTTTAGAGTTGCTCAGATTGAAAACGAAGGTAATGACCCAGCTAAATCTGGAGTTACTTACGGTACACCTCACGACCTTGCTTCTATGTACGGTAGAAGAGGAATGGATACTCCTAAGATGCCTGTAGGATATGATGAAGGGAATCCCGAAGGAAGACCTCAAATCCATGCTTCTACTTATGGAACTCAAAATAGCCCATTTGGTAGAGATGCTCTAGGTCAACATGATATGCATGGTGGCTACGATAATGAGGAAGATTCTACTATTAATGTAACTGAAGACACACAAGCTAGCAGTGTTATAACTAAATCAGTGTTCTACCAAAACCAAGATATCTTCAAACCTAAGAAGAGCTTAATCTTTGAGAAAAAAGAAGAACCGCAATCAAGTTTGCTTGATGAAAGCAATATTAAAGATTTAGGGCAGTAACATATATTTATATTAGTAGAATAGCATACTCATGAAAATAAAGCATTCGAAGTACAAAAACACTGGATTGATCTTTGAGCTGCTGGTAAAGCAGATCGCTGCCGATACTCTGTCCCGTAAAGACTCGCCGGCCGTTAAGATCATGAAGAAGTTTTACACCGGTAAGACTTCCTTAGTCCGTGAATTTAAATTGTACGAATACATCCTTAAGAATAAAGGAGTAAGTCAATCCAAAGGAGAGACTATCGTTTCCACTATTATCGAAATTTCTCGTAAGTTAGAAAGAGAGACAATCAAGAAGCAGAAGTACGATCTTATCGCTGAGATTAAAAACAGCTACGACCTCGATGAGTTCTTCTCAATGAAGGTAAGAGACTATAAAGCTCTAGCTGCCCTATATTGCTTAATGGAAGCACAGAATGCTGACTTAGCCGATCCACAGACTTTAGTGGATAATAAAATGACTGTATTAGAGCATTTAACTGAATCTAAGCAAAACGAAGAGGACGTTAAAGATGCTTTAGTTGAAGAATATGCAAAGTATGATAAGGATCTTAGAATGCTTACATACAAGATTTTACTTGAGAAGTTTAACGGTGAATATGCCAACCTACTTCCAGAACAGAAAGCTATCTTAAGAGAGTTTATTACTGCTTCCGAATCTCAAGTAAAACTTAGAACAATGATTAACGAGGAGCTTGAAAAAATTGGCCTTGCTGTCGAGAAGATGAAGACTAAGGTTAGTAACGATATCGCTAGAATTAAACTAGACGAGGTTGCTAAGACTATCAAGCCCCTTTCAAAACAAACTCGTATTAACGATACCCACATCGTAAACCTACTACAGTATTACGACTTAGTTAACGAGCTTAATACCTTATGAAAAGAAGTGAAGTAGCAGAACTATTAAGAGAGTATGTTAGAGAACAACTCTCAGAAATGAACACTACTGGTGCAGTAGGAGCATATCAAACTCCTAATGCTTTTTCAAAAGACGATCGCGATAACTTAGCCACTAAGTTTATGGCTAAAATGGGTTTCAAGAAGACACAACGACCAAACAGACCTTCTAGCACTAAAATGGTAGACTACAGACAATGAAAACATTACAAGAGAAATACAACGCTGTCGCCGAAGGTAGCTTCGCGAAATCCCAATTTGTTAGAGATGCTAGTATGCAACTACCTAACCTTATCTCTAAGGTTAATAGCTACGATGATACTGTAAATATTCTCAAGAATAGAGGTATGATTGCTGAAGCTAAGATGCAAGAACCTAAGTACTCTACAGCTAAGCCTGAGGATGCAATTGCTCCTGATGTATTAGATACAGGTATCAAATTTGAGCTTGATAACAAATACGGTACTTTAGACGTTACTCCAGAGCAATATGAGAAATGTAAAGCAATGGCTGTTAGTAACCTAGCTAAAGACGTACTCTACTACGTTAAGCAAGATAGCATTCAGCTAGAGACTCCAGGAGAGAAAATGGAGAAGGTAGTAGTTAAGGAAGAAGTTAGCGAGATGGGTAATGAGCCTGTAATACTAAACAAAGCTTTAATTACCGGCTTACTTAAAGACTTTTTAGCTGATGCTGATCCTAGAGACGAAGTTGCTAAAGCTTATGTAGCTTCCGTAATGAGAGACTTTAAATCAGGAGATCCTTCTAGAACAACTCAGTATGCTACTTGGCAGTCAATGGACGATCTAGAGGACGACTTCAATGATTATATGGGTCAAAGAATGGATGAGAAGAAAGACGGCCCTGTATACCCTGAAGATAAGCATACATTAACTCCTGACGAGCTTGGATATGATGTAGACGAAGGAACTACACTTGAGCTTTCTGACGAAGAGATGGAAAAACTTCATAAAGACGGTAAAGTAACATTAGCCAACGGAAGCGTACTACACTATGTAGGTAAAGTAGCCGAATACGAAGCACCTAAATACTCAGAAGAGGAACTAGCTCAGATCTCTAAAGATCAAGAAGAGCACGATGAGGAAACTTTACGTCGTGAACGTGGTCTAGAAGAACAACAGCTTAAAGAGTTATTCAAGAAGATCATTACTAAAGTAATTACAGAGTAACCATGGCAAACGTATTAGTAGAATATACCCCATTTAAATCTGTTCTTAGAGAATCTAAGGAAAGACCGGGCGTTTTTGAAGTCGAAGGCGTAATGCAAAGAGCAGGAGCTCAAAACCAAAACGGCAGAGTATACGATAAGAAAGTTCTACTTAGAGAAGTTAACAACTACCTAGAAAACTTTGTTAAAGTAGGTAATGCCTATGGTGAATTAGATCACCCAGAGTCTCCAATTGTATCTCTAAAGAACGCCTCTCACGTAGTTAAAGATCTATGGTGGGACGGCGACGATTTATGCGGTAGAGTAGAGTTACTTAATACTCCAGCCGGGAATATTGTAAAAGAAATTATTAAAGGTGGACACACCATCGGTATCTCTTCTAGAGGTACTGGATCTGTTAAACCTACAAACGAAGGATATTTAGAAGTTCAAGATGACTTCGAGCTAGTGTGTTGGGACTTTGTTTCCAATCCATCTACTCACGGAGCATTTATGAACCCTATTTCATTGAACGAAGGAGCTGTAAAGCAAGATAAGTATGGTAAATTAGATTCCATTCTTAACGACATCTTAAGAGCTTAATTTTTAAATTTATTTGTTATGACATCACAAGAACTATTTGACAGGATTGCTGAACATTTCACAACCCTAGAAGCCGAACACGGAAAACCAACTAAAGCTGCTCACTCTAGAGCTAGAAAGGCAGCCGGAGAGATTAAAAAGCTTATTACAGAGTATAGAAAAGCTTCAACAGCTGAAGATAAAGCCTAATCATGGGTAAGTATCAGAAAGAGAATCAAAAGCCTCTTAGCAGAGCTTCTAAGATGAAGAGAAGCAAGAGAATGCAAGCCAATCATCAAGTGATGAAAAAATTGGAACAAAGCATTTAAGAAGCCTGCTACCTTAGGCGCCCCGCTCCGGCGGGGTTTTTTTTTTGTTTTTTAGTTTCCGGATGTATTTATATATGAATATATCGTCCGATACGATATCTATATTATAAAAATTTTATTACGTTTGACCGCTCGGTCACAATTAAACGTAGAAATCACAAGTTAACATTATGGCTAACAAAGATTTATTCAAGCAGGCTATTGCTGATGCTAAATCTATTCGTGAAGCTGCTATCACTAACGCAAAACTTGCTTTAGAGGAGTCGTTAACTCCACAGTTAAAAGAGCTTTTAGCTCAACGTTTAGCTGAGATGGAAGAAGAAGCAGAGAACCAAGAGGTTCTTGCTGAAGCTGAAGTTGAAGAGACTGAAACTATGGAAGAAGGCGACTACAAAGAAGAAGTAGCGGAGGCTGAAGAAGCTGAAGAAAAAGAGGAAGAAGAAGGTGAAGAAGCTGGTGAAGAAGAAGCTGAGGGTGACTCTGAAGAATCAGAGGACGAAGCTGAAGAAGATCTAGAGGTTGAAGACATGACTGTCGATGACCTTAAAGACCTAATCCGTGATATCCTTTCTCAGGAAATGGGTGACATGGAAGCGCCTGAAGGTGAAGAAGGTGATGAGGAAGCTGAAGATATGGTAGGCATGGATATGACTGCTGAACCTGAGGCTGAAGCCGGAGAGGAAGAAATTAACCTCGACGAACTCATGGCTGAACTCGCTGAAATGGCTAAAGACGAAGATACTGTTGAAGAGACTATCAACGATCCAGAGACTGAAACTGCTCACGGTAACGTCGCAGAAGAAGAAGAGACTATGGAAGAAGGACCTATGGATAAGATCAAGCAATTAGTTGCTAAGATGCAGCAAAACGCTAAAGAGGGTAAACCACTTATCGATGACGAATTCTTCAAGTTTGCTGAGAAAATGGATATCTTAGATCCAGGTACAGTTACAGCCGGTATGGCTAAGTCTGGTTCTGGTAAGACATCCTCTATCGGTGAAGAACTCGCTGAAGCTATGGAGACTATCGAAGCTCTTCGCAAAGATCTTAATGAAGTAAACTTACTAAATGCTAAGTTACTTTACGTTAATAAGGTATTCAAGGCTAACGCCCTTACTGAATCACAGAAAGCTACAGTTATTGCTGCTTTCGACAAAGCTGAGACAGTTAAAGAAGTTAAGCTTGTTTTTGAAACGGTTAGCGAAAACATTCCTTCTGGTAAAAAAGAAGTAGTTAAGGAAGCCAAGGGCTTTGCTTCAGCTGCTGTAGGAACATCTGACAAACCAGAAGTAATTGCTGAAGCTAATCAGGCTGTATTACGCATGCAAAAACTTGCAGGAATTATTAAATAACTTTAAATCCAAAATTTATCATGGAATTAAATTCTCTATTAAACGAGTCAGCTCAAGGCTTCAAGAGCTTACAAGCTGACGCAACTCGTTTAGCTGATAAGTGGTCTGCTACAGGCTTACTTGAGGGCTTAAACAACGAGATCGAGAAAAATAGCATGGCTATGATCCTCGAAAACCAAGCTAAGCAGCTTGTAAACGAAATGAACTCTACTGGTGGCGGTGCTATCGGTACTGCTACAGCTAACGCTGAGCAATGGGCTGGTGTTGCTTTACCACTTGTGCGTAAAGTATTCGCTCAGATCTCTGCTAAAGATTTCGTTTCTGTTCAACCAATGAACCTTCCTTCTGGCCTAGTATTCTATCTTGACTTCAAGTATGGTAACGGTGTTAACGGTCGTACTCTAGGTGACAACCTTTACGGTAACGTTTCTACTGCTAACAGCAAAATGACTGTTGATCTAGAAGTTGCTGGTGGTCTTTACGGTGCTGGACAATTCGGTTACACAATCAACCCAGTTGCTACTGCATCTCTAGCTATCACAGCTGGTACTGCTACTTCAGCTTCTGTTGGCTACCAAGATGGTGTTAACCCAAGCGACTATAAGACTTACGCAATCACTTTTGCTCAAGCTATTGATACTAAAGGTGTTCGTGCTTTCCGTCTTTCTTCTGGCTCTGCCGCTTACGGTGCCGCTAGCGACATCACAACTAACCCAGAATTCACTACTGTATCTGGTAACACAGTTACTTTCGTAGTTGCTGCTTCTGCGGTTACTGCTGCTAACTTAACTGACGCTGCTGCTGTATTCCACCTTCAGCCATCTGACAACACTCGTGGTGATTTCGAATTCACTGACGGTGTAGGTGATACAACTCCAGTTATCCCTGAGATCAACGTATCTCTTGCTTCTGAAGCTATCGTTGCTAAGACTCGTAAGTTAAAAGCACAATGGTCTCCAGAATTCGCTCAAGATCTTAACGCTTACCACAGCATCGACGCTGAGGCTGAGTTAACTTCTCTTCTTTCTGAGTATATCTCTATGGAAATCGATCTCGAGATCCTTGATATGCTTATCCAAGATGCAGTTACTACTGAGAAGTGGTCTGCTGAGAACAACAAGATCTGGGCTAACGGTGCATGGCAGACTACTGCTGTAGCTGATTTCTACAACACTCAAGGTCAGTGGTTCCAAACTCTTGGTACTAAGATCCAGAAAGTGTCTAACAAGATCCACCAGAAGACTTTACGTGGCGGTGCAAACTTCCTAGTAGTTTCTCCTTCTGTTGCTACTATCCTTGAGTCAATTCCTGGATATGCTGCCGAGACTAACGGTGACAAGATGGACTTCGCAATGGGTGTTCAGAAAGTAGGTTCACTTAACTCACGCTTCCGTGTTTATAAGAACCCTTACATGACTGAGAACGTTATCCTTATGGGTTACAGAGGTAGCCAGTTCCTAGAGACAGGTGCTGTTTATGCTCCATATGTACCATTAATGATGACTCCATTAGTATACGATCCTAAGAACTTCACTCCAACGAAGGGTATTATGACTCGTTACGCTAAGAAGATGATCCGTCCTGAATTCTACGGTAAGATCTGGGTTTCTGACCTAGCTACTGTTTAATTCATCCTTACATAGGAAAATTTGAGGGGGCCTTCGGGCCCCTTCTTTTTTTATCGTATATTAGTTATAAATCTATTTATACAATATAAACCAACGTTACGAATATATGAGTTCGAATCACCACGAAGACGAGATCTTCAAAGCTAAGAGACGACCAAAGAACCCTATTAAGTTTAATATTTCTCTCAACGATGAACAGAAAGCTGCGAAGGAAGTTATACTCACTAATCCCATCACCGTTCTACGTGGTATGGCTGGAAGTGGTAAGACTCTGGTGGCAGTTCAATGTGCGCTTGACCTCTTATTCACGAAACAGGTCAACAAGATTATCATCACGCGACCAACAGTGGCTAAAGAAGACATTGGCTTCCTCCCAGGAGACATCCGCGAAAAAATGGACCCCTGGCTTGCGCCGATTTATCACAACCTATACCTCTTATATTCAAAAGAAAAAATCGACAGGGAAGTAGAAGAAGGTAATATTGAAATCCTTCCATTCGCTTTTATGAGAGGACGTACTTTCGTTAACACATTTGTTATTGTTGATGAAGCACAAAACGTTACTCATACCCAGATGGAAATGGTCTTAGGTAGACTGGGTATGAATAGCTGGATGGCTATCTGTGGAGACATAGCTCAGATTGATTTACGAGATAAAAGACAGACTGGTTTTTCATTCTTAAATCGCTTAGAGGAGAACGTTAAAGGCTTTAGGGTTGTAACGTTATTACAAAATCATAGACACCCTATCGTCGAACCTATACTTAATGTATACCAAACATTCAGGGATTAAAAGCAGAGTTACTATTTATATATAAACTCGAACTATGGCTGATATCGCAATCTGGGAAGGCTCATCTCAATTTCAAGCCGGACAGACTCCATTCGCATTCTATGACACAGATGCTGACTTTATAGCTGATGCTGATAAGGTAGCTAAGTTTTGTGCACAGAGATTGGGGTATCCATTGATGGATGTAGAACTACAATCTGGTTCTATCTATGCTTGCTTTGAAGAAGCAGTAACCACTTACGGTAACGAAGTATTTCAGTACAAGATTAGAGAGAATTACCTATCTATGGAGGGTGATTCATCAGCTACATCGTATAATAGTAAGTTAATAGAAGGATCTTTAGGGAGAGTTATTGAAATTGCTGAAAATTACGGTACAGAAGCAGAAGTAGGAGGTAATGTTACTAAATACTCAGGATCTATCACAGTAACTGCCGGCACTCAGAGTTACGATTTAGATGCCTGGGCTACTGCACAAGGAATCACCGGAGGAATTGAGATTAGAAAGGTATTTTACGAGTCTCCACCGGCGATCTTACGTTATTTTGACCCATATGCAGGTACTGGTACAGGTATTCAGTCATTAATGGACGCTTTTGACTTTGGATCATACAGTCCAGGTGTAAACTTCCTGTTAATGCCTGCTTCTTACGACATTTTAAAGGTTCAAGCCATCGAATTTAACGATCAGATCAGAAGATCGGCATATTCCTTTGAAGTAGTCAATAATCAGCTTAAATTATTCCCTGTACCTAAGCAAGACGGTGCTATGTGGTTCGAATACTACAAGAAAAGCGACAAAAAAGGTGCAGTTAAGGATAGTTCCTCTGGATTAATTACCAATGTAGGTGAGGTACCTTATGATAATGTTACTTATAGCACTGTAAACTCAGTAGGAAGACAGTGGATCTACCGTTATACGTTAGCTCTTACTAAAGAACTCCTAGGATACATTAGAGGTAAGTACCAACAGATACCTGTACCGGGTTCAAACACAGGATTAAACCAAGCAGACCTGCTTACAGATGCAAGATCTGAGAAGATATCCTTACTTACTGAGCTAAGAGAGATGTTAGACCAAACGTCTAAGAAGGCTCAACTAGAAAGAAAGGCTGACGAATCAGATAATCTTAAGAGAATCACTACTCAAGTACCAATGACAATCTTTATAGGATGATGAAGCTAGGTAACATACTACTTGAAGAGACGTATAAGATGTTTAGAACTTATATGTACCTTGAATTTGACGATACCGATATGGATGTATCGACACTAGCTAATATTGTACGCGGTCTACCACAGGTAGCTGTAGTAAATAACAAATCAGATAAAGAAGATCCTAGGCCTAGAGCTTTATTCCAAGTAAAAATTGCAACTACCAAACCACCTACTGAAGCATTTCAGATACTACAGAAGGATGTGATGACTAGAGTTTCAGAAGTAAAGAAATGTCAAATTTCAGAACGCCACGTAGAGGAGGTTAACTTATGAGTATATTCGGTAGTCAAAGAGATTTCGGTTTAATTAAAAAGATGAACCGTGCTCTGCTCAGAGATATTATCGAGCAGGAGATTGGCTATTATAAAATCTCACTTAACGAGACTCAAGCTAACATCTACGGAGAGTCTAGCGAAAAGATGTACTACAGCCCTGTATTAATGCAGTGTTTGATTACTAGAGGAGATCAAGTATATACTGTAGATGATTTTGGACCTGATCTTACTCGTACTTTATCATTTGCATTTTTAAGAGATGATTTAGTTGATCAGAACTTAGTACCTGAAGTAGGAGACATTATCATGCTAAATGAAAACTACTACGAAGTAGACATAGTAAGAGAGAATCAATTCTTCTTCGGTAAAGATAATAATTACAACTACGGAAGAACAGGTGAACACGGAGCTAGTATTTCAATTGTCTGTGATGCTCACTTAACGAGAACAGACAAACTAAACATTACACAAGTTAGACCGTAATGGCGCAGTATAAAAGAAAAAAACCGACACCGAAAACTCAATCGGAGTTAGCACGTGAGCAAATACAAGCTTATGATGCTACCAGAGGTACTGTGCCTGCTTCTACAAAACTAAACAGAGAGAATCAGCTTTCACTTAAAGACGATACGGTAAAACTTCCTGTTGTAAGTTTAAAAGACATCGATGAAGCAATCGTATACTACTTTAAGAATATAATTAAACCATCAGTTGTACAGAATGGCAGTAAGCTTGACGTACCAATTCTCTACGGATCACCAGAAAGATGGGCAGCTGTACAAAAGGACGGCTTCTATAGAGACAAAGACGGTAAGCTTCAAGTGCCGTTAATCATGTTCCGTAAAAGTAACATTGAGAAGAATAGATCATTAGGTAATAAGCTAGACGGTAACGAAGTTAGTAACTTTGTTATTTACGAAAAGAAGTATTCCAAGAGAAACATCTACGATAGATTTTCCTTAATTTCTAATCGTCAACCATCCAAAGAACTCTACGGAGTTGTAATACCAGATTACGTTACAGTAACCTACCAATGTATTATCTATACCGATTATGTAGAGCAATGTGACAAGCTAATTGAAGCATTAAACTTTGCTTCTGATTCATACTGGGGGGATAAAGAACGCTACCGCTTTAGAGCTAGAATTGATTCCTATACTCCTACCATTGAGATGGCTCAAGGAAGTGATAGAGCAGTAAAGGCTACATTTAGCTTAGTGCTCCACGGGTATATTATCACAGATACTTACAACCGCGATAAAGCTAACCTTAAGAAATTCTACTCTAAGGCTCAGGTTAACTTTGGATTCGAGACTGTAGGAGATTTAGAAACGTTAACAGCAGCATCTAGAACACCTCAAGAAGCAGCTCCGGCTAGATTCTTTGACAGTCAGATTGGTGCATTCCAACCACCACCAGGAACAGGAGGTATGACAGGAGCAGAGATTACATTTATTAGCTTGAACACAACAGCTATAGCGGATACAGTCATCAGTAATAAAGCTACGTTTAACAACCGTACTATTGCCACAGCACCTTCAGGCTTTACTATCGATGAATCAAGCTTCCAGGTATACGTTAACGGTATCTTAATCCCATCTACTCAGAGAACAACATCTCAAGTAGGAGCTAATATTGAAGTACTCTTTGATACCAACGCAATTCAGTACGAAATGCTACCGGACTTTGAAGTTATATTAGCAGGTAAGTTTACATAATATGGCACGAGTTCACCTATCACAACTAAACCCTTCTGGTTCGCTAAATATCACAGGTAGCTTTAGCGTAGCTGGTCAATCTGTATTCTATCAGACCGATAGTACAATAGCAGCATTAATAGTATCAGGAGCCATGGAGATTGTTAAATCTACTCTAGCAGCACAAGCTGTTTCTGGTTCACTTTCGATTCAAGGCCTCGGCACTCTTGCAGATACTGGATCAAGAGAGACCATCGATCTCGGTACAGATGACTTTTAATTAAAATACATATAAGGTTAGGAGCCGGCTTATCGCCGGCTTTCCTATTTATTATAGTCCTATATAGGGCAACCCGGTATATACCTTCAAAACGTTACCATACATATGGCTCAAACATTAAGACTGAAGCGATCCTCCGTTCCAGGAAGAGTGCCAACCACGGCCACTCTGCAGACTGGTGAGATCGCGATAAATACAGCCGACGGCTTAGTGTACATCCGTAAGGATGACGACACTATTATTCCGTTATTGGGAGCCAATACAACCATCACCGGATCAATCACTTTACTAGGTAGCGTAGAAGCAACATCATTTACTGGATCCTTCTCAGGATCAGCTGAAGGGCTTAGAGGAGTAGTATTAGATTACTCTGCATCTGCTGGTGACGGTATGCTAGCCTTTACGTACAACGGGTCTGCCGATGCTATTATTAGCTTAGATACAGGATCGAATCATTTTGTTAACGCTGTAGTCGACTTAATCGGTACTACCCCACCGAATATTATAGCTCAAGATACAACTGGAGCAGGAGGTATAGATTTATCTTATAACTCAACCACAGGAGTACTTAGCGGTTCACTTCTCTACTCAGACATACAGCTGGGTTCTACCTCTATACAACTTGGTAACTCTGCTGCTTCAGTAACAAACTTTAATCTCGAGAATACAAAATCTACCGGATCCTTCTCAGGATCATTTGTAGGAGACCTTACCGGTACCTTATCAACCTCTGCTTCAGCAGGACCGGGTATACTGCCGTTTACTTTTGATGGTACGTCCAACGCAACTGTTGGAATCGATTCAGCTTCGTATGAATTTAGGAAAGCAGTACACGATTCAATTATAATCGTGGATACTTATACCTCATCAGGTATTAATTTAGAGTTTAATGAGATAGGTCAGAGCTTCTACTTATCTGCACACCTACAGAGTCCGTTTATGACCGTAGGTAGCTCGTACTTACAACTATCAGGTATTTACGAAAGCCTTAGCGATTTAACCTTAATTAACACTACCGCATCAGGATCATTTACAGGATCGTTCACCGGTAATTTAGAAGGTACTTCTAGCTGGGCAGAAAATGCAGCAACAGCTTCTTCAGCTGACGATTTTCTAGTAAGAGGAGATCTAAATGTAAATGGTACTGTAACAGCGAGAGAATTTCATACAACGTTTGTTTCTGCTTCAATAGTATACTCTTCCGGTTCAACAAAATTCGGTGATACAGCAGATGATATACATCAATTTACAGGTTCTGTAACTGTTGACGGAAACACCAAATCAGATGACGTTACAATTAACGACTGGGGATCAATATCTGCTTCTCTCTCTAGTATCTCTACTAGTGCATCCGGTCAAACGTTACAGCAGGTAACTACTAATGGAAACTCTACTACTTTAGTAATTAGTGCTTCTAATTTAAACATTACAGACTTTCCAGATGTATCTGCTTCTTTAGCTAGTTTAGGAAACTACAACCTGCAGAACATCACAGATAAAGGAAACTCTACTACTTTAGTAATTAGTGCTTCTAATTTAAATATTACAGGATTTCCTGATGTATCTGCTTCTCTAGCAGACCTATACGGTACTTCAGCGAGCTTTGCAAGCGAGTTAACTCTCGTATCTGCAACAGCTTCAGCAGCATATAATTTTACATTACAGGATATCACAGATAATGGAAACAGTACTACCTTAGTAGTATCAGCTTCCAACTTAAATATCACAGGCTTCCCAGACGTTTCTGCTTCTTTAGCAGCAATAAGCGGCAGTACCGTAACTGCAAATGCACTAACGTTACAGGAAGTAACTGACAATGGAAACCAGACAACAAATCACGTATCAATCAGCAGTAGCTTAAACGTACAAGATTCTATATACTCTAAAGGAGAGGAAGTATTAGATTTTGCAGTAGCTATGGCAATAGCATTAGGATAAGATGGCAAACACATTCAAAAACAAAGTAATAGCAGCAATAGGTCCAGTAGCCGAAGGTTATACTGTTCCTGCTTCTACAACTACAACTGTAATCGGTATGGCAATTGCTAACCGTACTGCAGCTACTATCACAGTAGATGCTGAGGTAGTAGATACTTCTGCAGGTGTTACCGCATACTTACTTAAAGACGGTATTATTGCAGCAGGAGGAAGTTTAGTTGTTGTAGGAGGAGATCAAAAAGTAGTACTAGAAACTACAGATGTTTTACAAGTGGCTTCTAACGTATCTTCTTCAGCAGATGTAGTTATATCAATGATGGAAACAACCTAAGATAGATGAGCAATAAAACGTACATAGGTTTACATCCTAACAACCTTAACCGTACAGAGTACGGGCAAGTCGTTCTCTACGTTGAAGGAGAACCGGTTGCCTTTTTCTCCGGATCTCAGGATGTTATAATTAGCGGAAGCCTTGCTATTGAAGGTATTACAAACGTATCTGCTTCTATTGCAGCAGCATTAAGTCTGGATACCGGTAGCTTTATGATCACAGGCTCTGTAAACAACGATACTATTACGTTTACTCAAGGAGACGGCACTACATTTGATATTATTATCACTAGTGTTACATCTTCTATAAGTGCATCATTTGCTCAAAATACATTAAGCGCATCTTATGCTGCGACAGCATCGTCTGCTGATGCATTTTTAGTAAGACAGGACCTTACAGTACAAGGAATAGTAACAGCTAAGGAGTTTCATACAGAATTTGTAAGTGCATCAATTATTTATCAGTCTGGCTCTACTAAATTTGGCGATACTTCAGACGATACTCATGCATTCACAGGATCAGTAACTGTAACAGAAACCATATCATCTTCAGACGCATACATTAACGACTGGGGATCGATATCAGCTTCTTTATCTACTATTCAAGATGCATCAAGCGGTATATCACTAGAACAAGCAGCTGCTATTGGTAATACAATCACAGGTTCGAGCATCGGTATTGGAACAAGCTCTCCAACTAATACTCTACATGTAGCAGCTAACAGTGATTACCCTGTTAAGATACAGTCTTTAAATCTTACAGGAGATCCCTACCTAGAAGTAGGCGGTCAATCATTAAGAATTATCGACCCAGACGGAGGTATTTTCAGTATATGGTTTGACAGTAACTCAGGAGCATCCCCAACTAGAATAATAACTTTTGGAGAAAATTCCTTTAACGTTACAGGCAGTGTTTCTGTAGGTCAAGATCTTAGCATTGGAACAATTGCAAACGCTACAGTAGACACAGATAAATTCTTAGTATCTAACGGAGGTACTGTTGAATATAGAACAGGAGCACAGTTAGCTTCTGATATTGGAGCACAGATCGCAGTTCCCACTCTAGCACAGGTACTATCCTCAGGTAACACCTCT
>Ga0208437_1000006_pt1 | contig 115688 bp, 177 predicted proteins | sample ColrivemetaGS705_FD_187602 | JGI IMG/M metagenome (GOLD analysis project Ga0208437, IMG submission 187602) | Estuarine microbial communities from the Columbia River estuary - Flood tide ETM metaG S.705 (SPAdes) (version 2) | ecosystem: Environmental > Aquatic > Marine > Intertidal zone >... | reverse complement strand
ATCCAGAAACTAAACCAGATGGTTTATTTAAAACTGTATCCCATGTTGGTGCAGTAACGTTTAGTGCGTAAGAAGCAGTAACGGCGTGGGAAGCAGTTATTGCTAAAGCAACTGCTCCATCTATTCTACTACCGGATAAATTACCTGCTGTGTCTTGTACTATAATTTGAGATGATCCAGAAACTACTCCAGGTGTCAATTCAAATGATATTATATCTGGTGTGGATTGGTCTGTTGTAAAAGACCCTCCTCCTATTATTCCATTTGAGGCTGATAGGGTTATAAGTGCATCGTTTACTGAACCGGTGTTATCTGTGTTCGGTATCCAAACACTTCCTGATACTGTAGAAGCTAATATATATCCATCGGTACCAGGTGAATCTAAACTGTCATGTACTGGTCCAGCAAAATGTATATCATTTGCTACATACGTTGATCCTGTTATTTGGTTTTTTAAACCTTCTATATAGTTAGAAGCTTGAGGGTTCCCTATTATTATTACTTCTCCATTAAAAACTCCTAGTTGTAATTCAGTAGCGTACATTAAAGCTAGAGAATTCCCGTCTCTTAAATCCTGTATAGATATATTTCCTAATTCAGAAGAACCGGATGGTTTTAGAAACATCCCTGTTCTTATTGGACCTACATTAAGGTAGGAACCAAAGTTAAAGTCTTCTGAGTCTTGTGTATATATTCTGAATGAGTTATGAAAATATCCGGGAAACTCTTCAAAATGTTCCATCGCAATAGCAGAATACTCATAAGATCTACTATCTATCATGTAGGGATCTGTAAGTAAAAGGTGTACTTCTGATTCGGCAGGAGGCCACGCAACATTAAGTTCAACTCTCGAACCTGATTGATATAAATCTCCTATTATATTTGTTTTCCCATTAACGTAAATCTGGGTACCGTCGTCATTTATAATAGAATTTTCTAACTGTTCACTACCTGTATTCCATTTTGTAATAAGGTTATCACTTAACCCAGAACTATTTCTAAAAAGAAAGGTATTTGGGCCTGTGTCTAAATTTAATCCTGCTCCTGCTAGATAAGTAGTATCTGAACCTGTAATGTCTGCTAGAGTGAGAGAGGAAGAAACTACAAGTCCATTTGAACCTGATTGGTAAAATGTTATTGTACTTCCAGAAACAGAACTAGATAAGTAATACGAAGCTAGGTTCGTATCCATTTCAGGATGGGTTATTGCTTCACCTTTTAGGTTTCTAAATGTTATTGCCATTATTATATATCTAGTTTAACTTGTATTGTCATTTCAGTATTAGCTGATTTAGGTAAAGGCTGTGCAAGCTTTGCTACTGCTATCAGTTCATTTGAATCATTATATAATCCAACTGTTGTAATATATGGTTGAAAATAACTCCCTGTTACGTTATCAGCTAATTGTCCGTCTGAGCCTGATCTAGCTGTTGGATTAAAAGTAAAGTTATATTCATAATCACTAATTTTAATATTGTAATTATATGTATAAATAGGTTGATTTGATTTCCAACTCATGGGCAAATCTAAAGAACCGCTTGCATTTACTAACTCTATGAAATAAGTTGCAAGGGTTTCATCTGTTATGATTACCTGTCCATGAGAGTAAATAATATTACCTACCTTCCTACCGGTAATGCTACTTTCTCTTAAATTTCCTTCTCCATCATCAATAATCGGCTCACCTTTATAGAGATAATCTACTTGTACGTAGTCTTCCTGATCAAGAATAAATTCAACTTCCGAACCTATTCTAAATGTCAGAGGTTCAACATGTGTTCCTACCATTTTATTTGGTAGTGAAAATACAACTGCTGTTTCTCCTAGCTGTCTTGAACCGGAGGTAAAAGAAGTCTCTATAAAATTATCAAAGGATGCAGTATTGTTTGTACCTGTTGATCCAATTGACCCGGAAGTAAAATTAGAGTAGTATAACTGCTGTATGCTCTTATATGTTAATACACCTAAACTCCCTTCATCTAATGAGAGGGAGCCGGTATATAAAGTATCTTGTGCAATATAGTAGTCTACTGCCATTTAGTTTCTGTTATAAGTTTATTCCAGATTTCCACCTGTCGGTTTAGGTGTTAAGTTACCTCCTCCTCCGCTTGGGGGAGCAGGTGGTGTTGCGGTTGGTGTAGGAGTAGGTGCAGGTTGTGCTGAACCTCCTGAGCAGCTTGATTGTTGTGTTACTCCTGAGATTGTGTCTAAGTTTTTAGAAGTGTAATCTCCTGCGTTAGAATCGTATGCTGCTTTATTAGTTACATTGTATATTTCACATATACCGTTTGTATCTCCAGAATACCTTGGTATTAATATATGTGACCATCCTGATAGATCTGTAGTTGTTTTAACAACCATATCTCCTAATACTCCGTCTCCTGCAAATATTGCTCCATCAAAACATTCTCTAACTGTGTAGTAGTAAGTTACAGGTGGACAGCCTGTTGCTCCAGTATCAGTTATACCTACTCCTCCTGTAGATGTATCGGTTGTAAAGCCGTCTACGATAAACGTATACCCTAGACTAGTATTTTCTACTCTATCTCCTATACTTAAACTAATTTGAGATGTATTTTGAGTTGATCTAAATCCTGGTGATTGTGTACCGTTCTCTTCACACTTGGTTAATGTGTAGTATAGAGGTAGTGTTTGTGTCGGTGTTGGTGAAACAGGTGCAGGTGCTGGTGTGCTAGGTGGTGTTGCAGGTGGAGTTCCTCCTGGTGTGCTAGGTGGTGTTGATGCTGGTGTGCTAGGTGGTGTTGCAGGTGGAGTTCCTCCTGGTGTTGATGCAGGAGTACTGTTTGGTGTTGATGCAGGGGTTCCTGTTGGTGTTACAGGTGGAGTTCCTCCTGGTGTTTGAGTAGGTGTTGGGGTTATTCCAGCTGCCTCAAAAGTAACAGTATCAGAGGTAGTAATACAAACTCCATTTGTACTGGCAACAGTGATACTAGTTGCTGAATCTGAAATTAAAAAAGGGTATCCAGATCCCGTACTGGTTAGATCGTTAAATCCTACAGTTACAGGTCCGTCTCCTGCGTTACTGGTTATCGAAAACGTGCTTGTGTTATCGTAACTTAGTCCTGTAAAGTCAATTTTTATGTTCTTTGTTGCCATTATTTATTATATTTTATCTTAAGATGCTGTTATTTTTCCTGTAAGGTCACAATTAGGCGGAGGAGTTCCTGTTGGTGTTGGTGTTGGTGTACTAGTAGGGGTAGGCGTTGATGTCGCCGTTGGTGTTGATGCAGGAGTACTAGCTGGTGTACTGTTTGGTGTTGATGCAGGAGTACTAGCTGGTGTACTGTTTGGTGTTGATGCAGGAGTACTAGCTGGTGTACTGTTTGGTGTTGATGCAGGGGTTCCTGTTGGTGTACTTGTAGGACTTACAGTCGGTGTTGGCGTTGCCGTTGGACTAGCCGTTGGAAAAGGTGTAGGAGCGGCTGTTGGTTCATCTAATAATATAGTAAAGTTACACGAGAGCGACTGCCAACTTACAGGAAATGTTTTTTCGAAGCATTTACCTGTTTGACAGGTTAATAGTGCTTCTCTAACATCCGGGTCTCTTACCACTACTACTGCTTTTCCTGTTCTGATTTGTCCTGCAGATATAAAAGCAGGTTGAGTCATAGTTACTTCACCTGTCTGAGAGTCTATATATGTTACTTTATAAACATGTGTATCGATAACCTCTGTACCGAATGCTACTTTGTTTATTTTAATTGTTTGAGCCATTTTTTCTCTTTATGTTGTTACTACCGAACCTGAAAGTATTATTTCGCATATATCTAAGGAAACGCCTTCAACTGCTACTAAGCATGTATCACCTAACGATACTCCCTGCACCTGAAATAAGTATTGTGGTGCTTCTACAAAACTTTCTATATTTGTACTAAAGCTAGCATAAGCAGGTAATAGTTTTACTCCAGCTGATTCTAGATCATCTCCGGATAACGTCCATCTTTTTTTTGCTACATATGTTGTAACAAATGCATCCTGCTTATTTAACTTTTTCCAAACACTCATTTCTAGTAGTCTAGTTTGATTCTAATAAGTGCTTCTTTTGTAAAATCTTTTAGTAACGGTGTTGATAGTTTACTTACTGCTAATAGTTCATTATTATCGTTGTACAATCCAACTGCTGTGATATAAGCTTGTGGAGTATCAATCATACTACTGTGTTGTAATTCTCCCGAACCTGAAATGTTAGAAGGGTTAGTTGAGTAATTGAACTCACTGTTACGTGCTCTAACAAATACGTAATTAGAAGATAGTGTCTCCTCTGCTCTTAACGTAAAGCTCTGTCCTGCTTCAATTGAATTAAAAAGTACAGATTTATTACCTTGAAAAGCTGAACCTGTTAGATCGTTAGTTAAATCAATAGTCGGTAAAGCACCGTCACTTTCTAATAAATCTCCATTGAGTACTACTATTCCAACATCTGGGTATAATTTACCGTATACTTTAGCATCACTGTATATCTGTCCTGCTGCCCCAGAATAAATTAAGTATTCTCTACCGCTATCTTTATATGTATCTACAGAAGCAGTCACACTATTGTCTGTAAGGGAAATACTGCTGCTATTTTCTAGTACCAAGGTTAAAGAACCTGGGAGAATTTTTTCTTTAAATCTCGCTCTTTCTACTGAAATGAAGAATACACTATTTGGTGTTGAAGTTCCAAACTGAAAGTCTGTGTTCTCATCTCCATTAATAAGGGTTCTATATTGACCGTAAATTGTAGCCGAAGGTGATTTTCCCGGAACTGCTGCATTATATGGTATTGACCCTGAACCGAATCTGTTACCATATGCAATGGAAAACTGAATTGCTGCTGCTTGGTCTGTAGAGCCTGTTTGGTAAACATTCCAATAATACTGTCCACCTGCTGAACCTGTACCGATTTGGTCTGGGTTGTAAGCGAATGTAGTTAGTGTTACTTGATTATTACTCCACGCTGGTGAAGAAATTGAATCTGAGCTTACTACTATATCTTCTGTATCGAATCTTTTGAATGCCATATCTCTTAGTTATTTACTTTTTGAATAGTTACCGGGATAGTTATTCTAGCTCCAGAATCTCTACCAATAAGTGTAATAGTAGTCTGTAGTTGTGTTCTTGTACCGAATAAAGTATTTACTGTTGTACCAGTTAGGTTAATAGAAGTCCCTATTACTGTCTTAGAAACGTTTGTCCCTACTGTAGTAGTACTGTTTAGTCTCTCAGCTTCCTCAGTATTAATACCAACACCGGTAAAGTTAGAAAGTACTCTTGTATCAGCAATCTGTGCTGTATACCCTCCTGTTTCGAAAGTAGAAGTAGCTCCTAAGTAGTTTAATGTTTGTGGAGTAATCGCTAGAGAAGCTCCTTGTTTTAAAACTATTGCAGAGTACCCAGCTTGTAAGATTGGTAATTTAGAAGTACCTCTTGGTAGGGTAGCAAGCTTGTATTTCATAATCTGATTCTCATCAGGGAATGCTTCTAGTAATGGCATATTTTCTATAGCCTCTCCGTAAAATGCCGATCCAGATGGGTGAGAAGGATTATACAAAGTGTAATCGATTTCATCATCGGATAAGGCAAATTGTGTAATCTTAAAAGAACCATCACCTCTAGCGAGTAGCTCTCTACCTTTTTTAGTTAAAATTGCATCGACTGTTACGACTGCGTTATTTAAATATCCCATTTTAAATGTTGTTTAATATAAATATATGATTTTTATTTTTAATTACAGGTTCCTACTCCATAAAGTATTCTTCCTTTAGGGCCTACTTTATAAATTTCACCGGATGCAGGAAAATATACCTTTTTATTTGATATTGTAATCGGTTTACTTCCTTCGTATGTATATAGGGTGTCACTATCTATAAACCGGATGCTTATTATTTCATACTGTCCGCTTCCAGGAGCGTTAAAAACTCCATCCATTGCTGTAGATGTTCCATCTATACCTCTTGTTACGGTAACGTTAAATATAGTTCTATTCCACCCAGTCTGTGGTCCAACTACGGATACTTTTGTTACCTCTACATAATCTACTTGTGTGTTGTTGGTTAAGTATACTATTGCTCCAGGTTTCAACTTATACACATTTTCATTTGGAATTGTAAATTCCATTTCTGTTTGTGTATTAGTTATAGAAGCAAAAGATGAGGTAGTTCCGTTTATAAATCCATCTAAACCTCCTCTAGAAGCAGTAGGGATTAAATTTGAACTTGGTTTTGTATTGTATGTTGAATCAAAACTTGCCTCAGTTATCACTAGATCGCTAAGGGACTGTGAACATATAGTACTGTTAGTAATAGATGTATTAAATATACTTGCATCAACCTGTATTAAACCTAGTGATGGATTTGTTCCGTAATCTGATATTGATGTCTTGCTCCCTAGGTACCTACCTGTTATGTTGGAAAGTGAAGAATAATTTGATTCAGGGAACTCAGCTAGGTTTGCAGTATCTTCTAATATATTAGTAATATTAGTAGGTACTATTGCATCGTTCTTTCTATCTACATCATATATATTTTTACCTCTTCTTATTTCAATTTTACCCTTATAGATAGTGTCTATAGCTGCTTGAGTTAGAGTTTCTGGTACATTATTATATAGCGGGTAAAATACTGAGTTTCTGAAGTCTAAAGAAACATTTTCATTAAAAGGTTCCAAAAGTATAGTTTCACAAACTTCTTCATTTGGTTCTTCTAGAAATTCAAATGGCACTACGTCCAAATAGTAGTACGAACCGTATTTAGTAACACTATTAATCTCCACTACAAAGCCAGGTCCTATTTGAATAGTTAGACCAGTAAGTTGATTTAAACTAGAATCATATGAACTAAGAGAACAATCGGTACGGTGGATAGTTATACCCTTAACTTGGTACAAATCATCTCTCAGGATTAGTATCTGTCCTGGTTCTGGTGTGTTTATTTTAAAATCTTCTAATGTCATTTGTTATCTATAGTATTAGATTTTTAACTACCCTTCTGATATTATTATGTCTAATTCATCTTCCGGGTTAACATTGTTGAATTGGTACGAAATAGAAGTAACAGGGTTATCTACTGCTATGAATCTTGTATATTCTACTGTGTTATTTCTTACAAACTGTATAGTTGTAAAATCTGCAACTGTTGAATCAGGTTGAGTTCTGCTAACTGTAGCTATCGAATAAAAGGAAGGGCTTGGCGCATTTCTAAGTTTAAACACACTTGAGGAGCAAGGAACTAGTGCACTAAATGAAGTTAACGGTCCACTTTGTCCGTTTGTATCGGTATATGTAGCTACATATGTCGGGCACTCACCTGCTTCTAGTACTGCTAATAAGACATTTAGCCCTATCTGGTATGTTTGTCCTACAGTTGTCGGAGTAGGAGTTGGAGTACCTGTTGGAGTAGCAGAAGGAACTATCACCGCATTAGTAGGGGTAGGTGTTGGAGTTTGAGTAGGTGTACTAGTTGGAGTTGGTGTTGGAGGTTCTTCGTACTGGATGATACCGAGTTTATATTTAACACCGGTAGAATATGCGTATTTAAATGGATTAATAGGGTAAAAATCTGTTTGTGAAACAGTGATTTGGCTTCCTGATAATTCTCCGTTAAATTTTGCTTGTTCTAATAAATGATCTTTTTTAGGGGCTATTCCTCCTGAAGTCATATAACTAGAACTATAGTTTGTAGTTTTTTCTACACTACTTCCAAATGATTTACCATGGCTGCCACTATAGTTTCCTACTGTAATTGAACCGGTTATAATATCATTAGTAAATGTACCTTGAACTTGTTTTACTTTATTTCTTTCAAGTAGGTGAGGTTTTACTACAATACCTGTTTCTGTGTTTGATCTAGCGGGTACAAAGTCTTTAACCATTTTAAATACTACGTTATCGTAGAATTTTAATAGTCTTGTAAACTCCTGTAGGTTATATGTATTGCTTTTTAGTATAGAGTTAGCTTGGTTATTTAATGCTTGGTAACTGCTCGAAAAAGCAAGACCTGGGTCTCCTATAATATCATCAATATTAAATCCGCTGGCTGTTAAAGCAGTGTAAATTTGATCATTTTGATATTCAGCTACTGAGTATCCTATTTCCACAGAGTGTACTTGGTCTGTAAACTCGGTTGGTCTTTTATTAATTGATGTATATATAGATAATGTACTACCGGATATAATACTTCCGGTACTGTCTATTTTAATATTGGCTAACGAACTAGTAGATTGTTGCTGTGGTCCTAAGTTAATAGAGCCGTCTGTTCTTTGCCCACCTTGAGTTCTAATATAAAGTCCTTTATGGGCTCCATCGCTGTTTAAAGTAGGTACACCAAAACTATTTAAAAGTACTCTTGCAGCTCTTTCTGTTCCTTTAGATTTTAAAAGTAAAGGTAAGTTATGGTACAGTCTTTTGTATACTTCTCTTCTATAATTTTCTTCGGAAGTAGGGCTAGTAGAAGCGGTTATAAATGTATTAACAACTTCTTCCCCTGGTTGGTAAAATTCACCGGTAAAAGTTTTAAATAGATCTTCGGTAGACTTATTGCTTGTGTATAACTTTAAACCAAAGTTTTTAAGAGCGTCTTGAATAAGATCTTTAGAAATACCTTTATCAAGTCTGTTATCAGCGTCGTACTTATCTGTTACAGCTTTTGAGTATATCCATAAGTTATCAAAATGCTGCCCTAACATATTTAGGAATACATTATAAGGTTCATTGTTAGAATCTTCTCTAAGGTATGTAGGTACAGTGTTTAGTAACCGGTTAGGGTTTTGTTGATCAAACAGTATTGCTGTTCCTATTTGAGTATTCCACCAGGATCCTGTTGCCGGTCCGGTAGTGTTTACATAGGGTTTTGTTGTATTAGATTTAGGCCATGATGTTGAACCGCTTTCATAGTATAGGTGTCTATCGTAATGGTCGAAGTTCTGAAGGATGTTGTTGATTAATCCTTCGTAATATGTATTGTCTACATTTAAACTACCGGTTGAATCTAAATAGCTTTGGTAGTTCTCTATAAGATCAAGTTTATATTTAAAGTTTCTTAATCTTTCGTCTGCAGATGAAAATTGAATAAAATTTTCGTAATCTGTATAGTCTATACTAATATTAATACTCTTCTCTTCAAACAAAGATCTTAACTCTCTATAAGTGTTATTTGTAGGAAAGTTAAATAGTTCTTCGTAGTTAAGGTATTGAGAAGGTATTGTACTCTCTTCAGAAAGATCTAGACTAAAATTCGGACCTTTAAGGTAAGGTACTTTTATTTCATCGGTAACTGATTCAGCTTCTATTTCAAAAGTAACTGTATCTGATATTACTTCTTCTAATGTTAGTATATCTTTTACGGTGTGTCTTGCAGGAAGAGGTTCGTATAATTTTACTATTACTGACTTACTGTTTTTATAATTTTGGGTACTAATATTAACCCCTATTAGTAGGTTATTTTTTTTAAAATTTAACCTGAAATCAGATAGGTAAGAGGTTGAGTTTAATTTAACCTGTATTGCTTCTACAAATGTAGTTATCTGATCATCTGTTAGCTTTGTTGTTAGGAGCCTTACTTCTGTTCTGTCCGGGGAGATTTCTTCAATGAAAAAGTCTACATTTGATTTTAACTCAGAAAATAAATTATCTAGGAAATTATAACTAAGTCTTATTCCCCCGTATTCGTACCCCAGATTTAAGGCGTCTTGTTCTGGGTTAAGTGTAAGTTTTGACGCACCTTTTGTCCCAGAGGTTTCTGATCCCTGTAGGTACGACTGGTCTACGTAATTGTGGTTAGATTCTAAAAGTTCTCCGTCTATAGAGTATACGTGAAGTTCTATATTATGTTTTTCAGGGATAAATACAGAGTTAATATCGTAACTAGTAACTAGCTCGACATCTCTACTTTGGTATTCCTGTTGTTCATTAGTAGTGTCTACTAAAAAAGTCTTATACGTTGTTTGCTGCATCTGTTATAGCCTGTGTCTGTATTTCAATCTTTTCTTGATTTATAACCAATAATCTTTCTCTAAGTTCTGTTATCTCATCTAGTAACGGTTGTACATCTGTAAGGTCTTTTTCTAAATCTACTAATTTAGAACTTTCTTTTAATAAGTAAGTATGTGAATTAGCTTCTCCTTCAATTGGAATCTCATAATATAATTTACTGTATAGTCTAAAAAATTCAGCTACAGTATCGTTATTAACTTCAACTACGGGATCTACAAATGTAGAAAAGTTAGAATCAACAACTTTATTAAATTCGTCCTTTTTTAGAACCGTCTTATGTATTTTTATTTCATTAGCCATTTCTAACTACCTTAAATACGTTATCTTTATTAATGACTGCTGTTGTTCCATCTATTACGGACTTAACTAATACCCTATAGTACCTCTCTGGTTGTAATCCATCCATGTATATATCAAAGTAGGAACCTTTTTCATCACAAGATATTTTTGTAAACTCGTCATCAAAAGGTATGACCATCTCTTCTGTAAATTCATCTTTCAACCCCCAGTATGATTCTTGAGGTAAAGCGTAATTAGTTTTGTATACTGAACTAGTTGTAAATGTTCTTACTGGGAATTTAGGTCTAGCTAGTAATCTAAATCTTTGTTTACCTATATCTGGATATTGTCCTTTATTATTGGTGATATCAATTTCGGCAATATCTGTTCCTAATACATCTAGGCTTCCAGTAAGGTATGAACTATCGTCCCATTTTAAGTCTAAAGTTGGAGGATATATTGTATTTGTATTTGCGCTATAAAATTTATGTCTAACAGAAGATGTAATATCAAACTCTATATCCGATGGAAATTTGAGTATAAATCCGTTATTTGATATACTTCCTGTATACATTAATTTAACTGCCTCAGTAACGTTTAAATCTAGGTCTACACTATCATTTACTTCAAAGCTTTGACTAGATTCTAAACTAATACCATTAGAACCTGTATACCAGTTTCCTCCTCCGGGATACCCTTCAAGGTACGAACCTGTAACGTAGGCTGGCATGTTAACGGTATTGTGAGGTAAAGTCCAAGATCCCTTACTTTGTTCTAGTGCATATCTCCAAGCAGCCCCGGATAAATCCCATGGGTAGTCTCCATACTTACCTACTCCACCGTCCCAATATTCATACACCGGATAGGCATAAACCGAGTGGGATATAGGTGTTTCATATGCAGTAGCTATCTTTAGGTTAAGGCTGGCGCTATATTCGGTAGATCCTATCTTATTAGATACAACATCATTAACCTCTCTATCGGCAAAATGTAAAAGTATCCTAGACATTTGCGGTACTTCAGATATATTATAACCTCCTATCTCTAACATCTCGTCATACCCTGCATTCGCAATCGGTACTTCAGTGTAGATAAATGTATCTTTATCGGGAAATATTTTATATACTGCCATATTATAATGTTGTTATTCTTCCTTTAATATCCTGTTCTGGGAATTTTACTTCAAATATACAAGGATCATAAGAAGGGTAAACTACGTTATTTCTTGTTGCTCCTTTTACATCATAACCGAAAGCACTATAGTTTCCTCCTGCTTTATTTACTACTTCTATATTCTGTATTGTTTGTACTCCTTTTACTTTATCTAAAGTAGAGTAAATTTGCGATAAGTTCACCGGTTGGTTAATTGTCCATTTGGTAATATTAAATAACTCTTGTAATTTTATGTTACAGTTAAGGAGCACATCTCTACCGCTATAATCTGGTCTCACTATAATATCGTAATTTACGCCAATATTTACTATAAATGCGTCTTTAATGTTTATAGAGTCTGTGAGTAGCATATACTCAGAAAGGTATGTTTTTAAATTCTCTTTTAATTTTACAGAGCCTTGAACTAGTTTTTTGTTTACATCGTAAGATAGTACATAAAGTGAAATAGCTAGTGGGTTATTGTCTAATAGAACTGAATCTACGCTGTTTGTGTTGGTTAATTGATCTTGAGTAGCATAAGCTTTAGCTATACTTCCAAATTTTCCAGGTAATGATAATGCTCTTACTGTGTAATCCTGTAGTGTTACTGCTCTATTTTGCTCGTTGAAAGCTCTTAAAGAATTTTGTCTTAATTCTTCTACAGTATCACCATCTCTTCCTCCAGCTGCTGGTTTAGGGTTGTTGTAGGTGAGTGTTGCAAATGATGGAGATATTGTTACATTAGATGCTACTGTGATTGTATTAGCAGGAACGTTAGCAGTTACTCCTCCACCTGTGAGGTATTTAATTGTTAATGTGGTATTACTAGGTGCGATACCGTAAGATTTACTATATAGAAAGTTAGATGGATCAAAAGCTCTATCTATTGTACTATCTGCATTATTATTCCCTATATTTAAATTTGACGGGTCGGGTAATATAACGGAATCATCACTACTATTTGTACCGGCTCCGAATTGAAGTTGTAAATACCCGCTAGAAAGAAACCTAGAAACAAATCTTCTTGGAACTTTTCTTAAACTTAATGTATGTGGTAGTCCATTAGATGTAGAAAAGGTAGCCTCTTCATCAACATAAATTGTATCTTGACCTAAAAAAGGAACTTCGTACCATACGTTATTATCGGAGTCAGTTACTTCTAATATCCTAACTATATTACTATCTTGAATAGTTATGGTTTTAAACTTTTCTACAGAAGTTATAGCTTGTGTAGTAGTTTTTACTTCTCCTGAAATAGCTTTAACTGTTTTAGTAAGTTTGTAGCTTTCTGGAAGGTTTGAATAATCTAAGCTGTTTATTATAACATCTGTTGGATCGAAAGAGCTTGAATAAGAAAAGTCTACTCTCTGTTCAATAATAAATGAAGTTTGTGAGCTATCGGTGGATCTTAGAATAGCGTTTGGCTGTAAAATTGCTGCTTGATCCCAGTTAGGGTTATAACTACCACCGGTAGCATCTATAATCTGTGAGATCTCGATATCGACTTCTGCTACTCCGGTTACTTTAGGTTTATATCCCATCATATATGCTAAAGCATATAGGTTTTTAGGGTCTTTAGCATAGGTTAAGTATGTTTCTTGAAGCTGGGTGTCCTGGTAAAAGGACAGTACATCTCCAACATAAGAAGCCATTTCGATAAACATCATACCGGGTGAGGTAGGAGAAAAATCGTTGTAGCTATCAGGAAAGTAGTTTTTAGCGTACTCCACTAATTGATTTCTAAAATCAGAAAAGTCTTTATTAATATACTTTATGTCTCTTTCTTCTGCCATTATTGGTCGATATTAATTAGAAGTTCATCTTCTATATTTGTGTCTGCTATTGTATACTTCAAATAAAACCTAACAGTATTAGAGTTCGGTGTAGCTGTTAGTTCAAATGTTTTTGGTACCACTCTTGGGAAGTATGTGGCTAAATCTTCAGCTATAATCTCTTTAATATCCTGTAATGTATCTTGAGTTATATTCTCAAACAGCATTTTTCTAATATTAGAGCCAAAGGAAGGGTTTAGGTACCTTTCACCTTTATTAGTCAAAAAATAATTAATTAGGTTGTTCCTAATAGCATCCTTAGTTAAGTAATTAGAATTAAATACAGCTTTACCAGAGAAAGGTAAATCTACTCCGATAGCTTTTCTAGGTTCTAAATCTAGAGGGTATATTTTTTGAATTTGAAATGCCATTATAGTCTATTACTACTTTTTTCGTTAGCTAGATCTAAAACCTTTTTAGCTTTTTTTACAAAACTTAATTGAGATATATCTAAACCGGGCATATTTTCCGGTGATGTCATTCCCATTTGATTAGCCATAGAGGAAGCGAAGCTTGGTTTCTGTACCATTGACGAATCAAAGTTCATAACATTCTTATACTCCTCTCCAGACATATTATTTTTAGTTTGATTTAACATCTCTTGGATTGGATCGTCGAACTTTAAATTAGTTGTCTTTGGTTTCATATCAGATAAGCCCATCATTTCTGCTAAATCCTGTCTTGAAGGTTTTTTCGGTGCTGACCATGAGGTCTCTCCTGCTATAGGAGCTGGTTGTAATCCTGTAGGTGTGCTAGCTGCTTTAACTGCTTCGTTCATTACTTCTTGTAACTCTTCCTTAACAGCGGCTCTCACTTCTTCTCTGATTATCTTTCTAAGTTGATCGAGTTTCATATATATAAATAGTTAGTTTATGGAAGTTGATTATCTATTCTAAATTTTAATTCATCTATTAAGACTTGCTCAGAGCTTGCAAAAGATAAAGGGCCTTTTATTACTATAATTCCTCTAAAATCTTTAGCTACTGCTTGTCTTTGTGGTACACTTATACCTGTCTCGGTATTTGTTACAATGGATATAGTGTATGTATTTCCATTAATATTGGAAGTATACTCCACTCCTTTTCCTTTTCCTCCGGCAGTTGTACCTGAGGTTCCAGTATTTTTATCCTGTAAACCTTCTAATATTTTTTTTCTATCTTCATCTGATAGATTTGGATTGGAAGCACATCTAGCCAGTAACCTTTCTATTCTACTAAGCTTAGTTCGAACTGGGGAAAATATACCGGAGGCAGATGATAACAGATCCTTGATAGCTGTCTGGTCATTTTCTAATGTGTTAATCATATTAGAAGTAAACGTTAGTAGTTGTGCTTGTGCCTGTATGACTCCTGTCGGTACTGAAAATATTACACCTATCGGGCCTGGTCCTCCAATAGTCGAAGGTAGCGGCATGTGTGAAAGTACCTCTACTATTATCTTACCCGCTTTGATTGGCTTATCTAATTTTTTTGGAAGTTTTTCTAATTGCCCTACTTGTCTATCTACCTTATTCATTAGACTGTTTACATTGTCAACAGTCTTACCCATTTGCTTTAAAACTTCAGGCGGCGGACATTGATTAAGTAATTCGTTTATAATTTCATTTACTTTGGTATTAGCATACTGTATAGCCATAGCTTCAAGATCTCCTATTTTAAAGGCAGCAAATTGAGCTAGTAAACTTTTAAATTCTTTTAAATATCCGTGTGGCATTATTCAGTGTATACTTTTCTGGATTTGAGTTGTGATTTTCCTCCGGGGTTAATTTGTGCCTCTAAGCTTTTCATTCCTGCTTCAAGTAATTTACCTCTTAATATTAAATTAGGGATAATTTTACCGTCTATAGTTTTAGCTTTTACTAAATCTTTAGCTAGTTCTTTTAAATTGTATAGTAATTCACTTAAAAACTGTTCTGTTGACTCCCCTAATAGTACAGGTTCGTATTCTTCAACTAAAGCTTTTTCCCCTAAGTATATTTTTTCTGCATCTAGTGCTATATAGTCTTTAGCATCTAAATTAATGTTTTTAGAGGTAACTCCGAAAGCTTCTTTACTTGAAAATAAGATGCTTTCTTCTTTTGAATTAAAATAAAGTCTTCCTCCATTCACAACTACTTGTGAACCTTCATACTTATCTGCTTTTATTGGAGCTTTCTTCCAAGCTTTTATCTTATCTCTAGCTTGTTTTAACGGAACTGTGTGATTAGAAACAAGATATATCGAAGATTCATCTTCGTTTATATCTTCTTCAATGTAATCAGAACCATTTTCAGTCTTCTTTTGGCCATTACTTATAATAGTAAAAGGATCTCCTTCATTAGATTGGTTGGTATATATATTCTTAAAATGTTTAGTACCAGACAATCGTATGGATTGACCTTGTCTCCCTTCTACTAAAACATCTCCTGGGTACGGCTGTAGAGGGTTTATGTTGTTTTTCTCTTTAAAGTCATTCCCTAAATCTACCTTAGATGTAGAAACACCGTCTGGGGAGGCATTATGGTGGGGATGATTCCAAACAGATATGATAGATATATAATAAAAAGTAGAACTAGTAGACTTCTCATTAGAAGACTCTTCGTCAGGAGCTGAGGTAAGAAGTACTATTTCGTTTACTAGTGGGATCGTTCTTAAAGTTGCACTAGAAGGAAAAGCAATAGGTAGTGTTTCGGTATTGTCGCTGTTTAGCTTTTTATCTACTGGTTGATATTTAATGGCTCCAATACATTTAGTTTTTCCGTACTTATTATACTCAGGATGAGTTTCATCCATAATCACATCGATGACACGTACAGGGATTAAAGCAAGGTTATTTGCCGGTAACCTGTTAGCTGAGTTTAAATTACTGGAAAAACTAGTTGATAGATTCATCCGTCTCTTCTTCTTTCTTAACTGATTCTAATTCAGCCTCTATTTGATTCTGTTCTTCTAACAAATCTTGTAAATCTGAGAAATCAAAATCACTTGCAGACTCACCTTTAGATTCTGCGCTTACTATCCTTTGAATGATTGTGGCCATCTTAATTAAAGCGTCGTCATTCTTTACACCTATCTCCATGTATTCTTTTATCATAGGGACGATTAAAGTCGCATCTCCTATGTTCTCTATTAGAGGTTTTAACTCTCTAATTAACCCTTGAACTTGTGATCTTGTATCTTTAGAGTTATCGTAGATTTCTCCGAAAAGATCTGATAGGGTCTTTCCATTAAATATTTCTTTATCTAAACTCATAGTTTATAGTTTTATTATAAATAGAGTTACAATGGTTTTCGGGAAAGAAGACCTAGATCGTAGTAATGTTGGTATTTTTCGTAGAAATTGCTTTTAAGTACATTTAATACTTTAGTTAGTTGCGGTGTTTCGCAATCAGTCATTTCTCTTATATAGATATATAAAGCTTTTTTCTTAAATATATCTAAATCGTTCCTTGTTTTAAATATAGTCAAAACAGCATCTGCTATTTTTAACTCATCAGATTTAGGAAATATATAATCAATTTCGTTATACATCTCTTCAACCCATTCGTCTACAAATGTACTCAATGTCCTAGCGTTAGAAAAATCTGGGTCTCCTGTTGTTTCATATGATTCTTCTATATCAGAAAAGGAACCTATCTGTTTTAGTTTTTTGTAGTTAATATTATTGTAGTTAATTAACCATCTTTTAACTATTGTACCAAAATAAGAATATGCTTTAGCTCCGTTCGTAGGATCGAACTTATCTATCTTCTGTTCAAGTAAAACAGAAACGACCTCGTGTTTGAGGTCTTCTATCCGCTCTACATCCGTGTAGTAGAATTTAAATGTATGTATTATATTTTCCGCTAATTTATAAAACGGTAAATAAATGTGGTCTGTAAATATTTTAGCTCTGTAATCGTGATCAGTTGATTGGTTATATTTTACTATATAATCTTCTGTTTCTGAGGTAAAGTAGTTAGCTTTGGATTTCTTCCTTGCCATAGTTTTCGGGGAGCATGTATTTGTCTAGCTCAGTCTGTATTGCTTGCATTTGTTTAAAGAATTCTCCAACCTCATCATCAGATTGAAATACCCCATTTTCATCTAACTTTGAAAGGTGTTGTTGAGATTCTGCTATTATGTTCGATATGTTCTGTAAGTATTTAGTTTGATCTAAGGTTATATCTTCATATTTCTCTACTTTTCTTAGTAGGTTATATATAAGATAAGATAAAATTCCGGAGAATACAACTAATACTGTAATTACTATGTACTGTACCATTATTATAAGTTTTTTAACATGTTAGTTAGACCTTCTGAAGCTTTTACCGGTCTTCCTGTCGAAGAAGTAATCTTTTCACTTTTTGGTTTAGTAGTACCACCTTGTGATTTCCACATATCATACTCCACCTTAGAAGCTAAAAAGTCAGCTGAATGTAAAATAGATATCAAAGCTGTCTTTTGTCTGGAAGATTCTTGATTGCTAAAGAAATAAGCTTTATTAGCATCGTCAAACACACCATCATGACATCTGATACCTAAGTATTCCTTTTGGTTAACTGTAACGCCAAACTTCTGAAGTAAAAATAGAGATCTGTCCGGTATAAGCATAAAGTCTAAATCAGGATTAGGCGTATACATCTCAGATAACTTATCTTGTCTCCATTTATCAGTTTGAGGAATATAATTTGGACCCTCTCCATCACCTATCTTACCTAAATCATGAAATAAAGCAGCAAATACTAACTCTTCATCGGAAAAGTCTACTATCCCACCCATTTGAAGGTAAAGGTCTTTCTGTTTTACGGCATATTGAACAACTCTATTAACATGGTCAACATATCCACCGGGAAAAGCATTATGGTACCAAGATTTACCGCTAGCAGGAGCCATAACGTAGATATCGGAAAGTTTTTCCAACATAGCTAATACCTTTTCCTTACGTTCTCCGGTAATATAGTGGTTAACAATCTTAATATGTTTATCCCAATTGCCTTGAATTTGTTCTGCTTGTAACATAGATAACCTTTTGTATTTATTAAATTTATATTATATATACTATTAATATATTATTATATTCTATTTTATTATTGATTATATAGTTATTATTTATATATATTTATATACTTATATATATTTTATTAATTATATAATATGAAGGTATGAAAAATAATTTAAAGAATCAACTACTCTACAATAAATTTTTGTCTGTAGTGGTTTTTTATTTGAGATTCCACTCCTGCATCCCAAAATACCTCCATATATAGGGTAATAGTATCCCCAATTGACTCTGGAGGGAATGGTCCAAGTACTCTTTTTGTGTATAGTTTTGAATTTCCCTTATCTGAAAAGTAAATTTCGGTGTTTTGTGCAACATTTACTTGAATTCCTTTGAATTGATTGAGTAAAACCTCTATTTTTTCACTTGGAAGCACTGTTCCCGACGAAGTTCTATCGGATCCGAATGGATTGTAGTAGTAATCCGGCATAACCAACGTATCACCAATCGTCCAGACTAAATTAGAATCAAATCTAGCAGTTACAAAAGGTGAATTATTGTAATGGTACTCCGGAGAAGTAGGTTCGGCATAAGCATCTACCGAGAAATAAGGCAAATACTCACGAGTCCAATCTAATTTCACATGGTAGTACCCATTCTCATCCGGTTGAACAGGAAAAACAACCCCTGCTTCACAATCTCCAGATGGACAAGTAGGAGAAAAGTCGTCGGAAGGTGAACAAGATAGTAAAGAAGCCGCTACTAATAGCAGAAAAACATTAAATTTATACATAACCTTTATTTTGTTTACTAAATATAAGAAGAAAAAAGCAGGTGTGCAACTTTTTGGGCGCTTTATATGGAAAATATAACGGCTACGCCGCCGCGCAAAACGCGCGAAGTTGCCACGAAGTTTTTAGTCTTGGAATACTTCCATCCTATAAGGTTCTCCTATACGTTCGATAACAGATCTTGCCTGTTCAATCGTAATATTAAAGAATTCCTTCTTTTTATTTACTCGGAAGCCTTGATTCTCAAGGTAGATATGTATCTCTTTTTCAAGATCATGTGCGTTAAAGCAAGGGTAAGCCCATTCGACCGAGAAGTCTAATGCGACTCCTGTCGCAGCATTGATCTGCTTAACTCTCTCCGAAGGTTTATTCTTTGTAAAGCCAATCTTAACAAGACCGGGCATCGTTTCATTAGAGAGGATGTATATCCATTGACAGTTAGTAATACCTTTTGGCATTTGTATATGCCTGGGTCGGTTGGTGTAGTACCTAACATCTTCCCATCCTTCAGAGGCCGGGTAATTACTATTAGTGGAAGGTGTTAATGTAAAGTGTGCTGCAGGGGTACCTAATTGGTCATCATTGCAAGCAATAAGCTCAGAAGCTTGATCTGGGGATATCTTAGTGACTTTGAATCCCTCTTGAGTTTTTGACATAATATAACCTTTATTTTGTTTCTATACATAAAGATAAGAAAACTATTTTAAAGTAACAACTTTATCTATTAAAAGTTCTCTAAAATTCTTTATAACCGAACATTTTTCGTATTCCTCTATAACTTCATAGTATACTCTTAGGTCATCTAAAGCCTTATATACATTCTCACTATCAAAAGCCTCTCCTATTGTATACTCATCTTTAAAACACCTACTGTCTATTTTTGTAAGGTATCTATATAACTTATTGTAGTATTTGTATTTTATAAGGTTCTTTACATTCTCATATTCTTCTGGATAGTTTCTTTTATACATCATATCCATTAGTTCAAAGTTCTCTAAACCTCTAAGTATCATTCCCATTAAAACAAAAGGATTGTCTAGAACATCTTTAACTCCATGCTCCATGTATACTTCTTCATCTCCTTGTTCGAAGATTGAGAATAATGTATCTTTATCTATTTGTTTCATCATCGATAAATAGTTCGTATATTATCAATATAAGAAGACACCCCCTATATACCGAAAAATTTTGCCAAAAAATTTCCCCAAGTATTTTGTGAAAACAGTTGGAAAGTAGAGAGAGAAATCGTATCTTATATTATAGAGAAACCGTACCCATAGAGGGATCAACATATATAGTAACACAATAGGTCTTTGACATAATGAAACAAGAATATAAAGACTGGTTTATACGAAATAGAAATATCGACCAAGAATCATATAATCGGCCAGATAGAAGTTATAAGTATACTAATACACATTACAGTAAAGTACCCTTCCATAAGGAATTAAAAGAACATATATACTCATTTGAAGGTATTGATATATCAACTGAATACGATACCTACCATATACACACATGGAAGGAAGGAGACTTCTTTAACGAACATATGGATAATAACTTTAGGCGTAAATGGGCGTATGTATGCGAGTTAAAACCCTCTGAATGTAATACTAAATTAGTAGTAAATGGCTTTGAGATGGAGGAAGGAGTGTTTAGTTCTACTACTCTACATAGACTTCCTAAGATACAACAAGGTACACGTATATCTTTGACGGTATTTGGTTCTACAATCTCTATTATATAAACAATATATAAATATATATAACCCTATATAGTGAAAAATCATCAGAAATATGAAACCAGGTATGGCGCAGCCGAGCCGATGCCCAACCTCTTAGGGAACTATACTGGCAGTGTTATAGCAAGGTGCCATCAAGGTGATATAAACCTACCCTACTAATTTCCGGAATCTCTCTTATACCTTTAACTTATTCTTTTTGATTAGGTTGTCCAGTACAGAAGAGAACTTATCCTTTAATTCCTTTATATCATCTAGACTAGCCATATTGTCTGTAGTAGGCGTATGTATGGTAGGAGGTCTATAGACTTTCTTTAGACTCTCTTTAGATGTATCAAGTAATAGCCTTAGAGCTACTGTATAAGACATATCTGGATATAACTCCTTTATGGTCTCAGCTACCTCTCTATCTATTTGTATAGTTATTCTTTCTTTCATCTATAGACTCTCTTTAGATTCTCTTTAGATACCCCACTCACTAGTATTAACTTGTTCTTTAAAAGGCTCTTCTACTAATACCATCTCACACAATGGAAAGTTATAAGCAGTTCTCTGTCTCATCATATCGTAAGTATAAGCCTTAGCCAATGTATTGGTAAATGACTCTATGTTCATACCACCTAAAGCCCATACCTCATTACGGTAAATGCTATAAGAAGGCTTACCCTCTTTGTATATGCTGCAAGAAATCCTATACTCCTGAGGTACGTTATTGTAATCTGTACCATAAGTTACAACGATGTACTCTTTGTCCTTTAATACCTTAACTGCGTTGATGATTGTCTTAGCTGCTTTTACTCTCTCTGAATAAGTCATAACCTTTATCTTTTTAATTATACCTTAATATAAGAAGAATATGGCAGGCCGGCAACTATTTGACCATATATTTTCTATAGAATTTTGAAAAGGGAAGGGAGGGAGGCACACGCCTGTACTTTATATATCTCATTCCATTCACAAGCCTTCATTATTCTACACACTCTATTCCTATTGATCTATATAGAATCTTTAGTTCTTCTTTAGTTGTCTTTAGGTTTCTATAGATAATCTTTAGATGTCTTTAACCCCATATAGCGTTGTCTCCATTAGGTATTATCTATACACTTACAATATGTTCTATACTTAAGTAGAAATAAGCCATTTACCCTCTATCTACCATATGTATCCTTATCTCTCTTATAGGTTCGTTAGGGTTTAATATGAAGTGTTCACCCAAATCACTAACTACCTCAGAGACAAGCTTTGCTTGTTATCACATATTTGTCCTTATTGTAGAATGTAAGGAAGGATGGTAGGACCTTTCGTGAAATATGCGCGTGACAACTTCGTTGTCGAGAGAGGAAAGCGCCCCCTCACTCCAACTCCGTCCTCTTCCACTCCTCTAAAATAGAATCTTCTATCGCTTTGTAAATCCTTTCATCATCCATCTTATACAAATACTAAAACGATTCCTAATACAATCAAAGCTATTATAGCAATGCCTATTATCTTAGCACTATCCTCTTCTTGCTTTATTGTCCTTCCTTGAGAGTTCTTCATTGTATAGTTCGTCTCAATCTTACCTGTCGACTTATCTATTTTAAATGTCTCATCTCCATACTTTACTTCTTCGTAACTACCTTCTTTCATAAACGTTTTATTAATGTTAGACTTTATTACTCTTCTTACCTCTCTTAGTCTTTTCATTACTCTGAAGACTATATGGTTCCTTCTTCAACCTCATCTCTTCTGCTACCTCTCGATAGATAGGAGATTCCATTTCACATCCCCAATAACTTCTACTCATCTTTCATTAGTTTATATGAGACAATTATATCCGAAAACCTAACCTCTTCAATTAGTTTCTCTAATGCTCTATCAAGCATTATATCTTCACCCGGTTCAATCATCGCTTCGATATCAAACAAATGAGTTAATAAATGTAAATGTGATTCTGAATCTAATGCTAATTTCTTCTTTGGCATGACCTTTATTTTGTATTATACTTTAGGAATGTATTTGAATTAAGTTATTTATATCCTCTCTCGATTGCCACCCTAACACATCATCAACCATATCACCCTTTTTATCAAATATTGCAACTTCAAATGATGAGTGTAAATCGGGTGAACCTAAATCTTCACGGGGTGTGCTATACATCCCCTGTCCTGCTACAATAGATAATTCTATGCCATTATCTAGCATTAATAATCCTTGAATTGCACCTTTTCCAAGTTGGTGTGCTTTCCAAGTAATGTCTTCGAATGTTTTAAATTTACTCATAACCTTTATTTTAATTTATACTATTACTCCTTCAACTGTAGTGCGAGTAATACTTAAAACACTAAGAACATTACCTGATACATTAACTACCGAACCATCTTTCATTGTCGTGTTCCATACCCCTCCACCATTTTCAAAATAAGAAAGTACTTTTGATTCTACTTCTGAATCGTATTTAGCTTCTACTACGTATTTTTCTTTAACCTTATTTATACGGTTTGTAAAAGCGTTCTTTCTTTCAACTAAAACTAATGCTGTGTAATAAGTCATAACCTTTATTTTTAATTTCTATACCTTAATATAAGAAGAAATCTAATACGAACCAACTTTATTTAAAGAAAAGTTTCGTTAAAAATGCGCGTGGCGACTTCGTCGGGGAGAGAAAAACGCCATTCCCCTTTCTACTCTTATTGTAATTTTTCGAATTCTAATGTAAAATGTTTATATTGTATATCATCCAACTGTAAATCTCCTTCTCCTATTCTCTTATAAAGTTCAATTCTGAAACCTGTCCAATATGCAACCCAACCTTCTGGAAGTATTAATGATTGTAGAGTAATTAAGTCCTCTTCTTTGTTCTCCTTCTCTAATGTTTGGAAAGCAACTACATAATACTCTCCTCCACCTGTCCATTTGGCAGCCTTTCTTTTGTGCATCCAAACATATCCTCCATTAATAAATTGCTTAACGTCGTTCTTTAATTGCTTTGCTTGATCTTGAATCGTCATAACCTTTATTTTTAATTTCTATACCTTAATTTACGAAGAATAACTCAGACGTCCAACTTTTTCATAACTAAATCCGTAACTTTTTTTATGTCTTCTACATCAGTAATTCCCATCTGATTGAGTTTAAATCTAACGATACCAAATCCTATCTCTCGAATGTTGAATGTTTCGAAGATCTCTTGAGCAATACGCTCATGGTTTAAATGCTTTGAACTAAATGCGATTGAATCTCTCATAACCTCTATTTTTAATTTCTATACCTTAATATAAGAAGAATATTAATACAAACCTACTACTATTTGAGGTTTTTTAAACCCCCGCTCTCATTGCAAATTGGCGTCCTTTTTTATTGCGATTGCCAGTTTTAATATTTGTGAATGTATTTTTTAATGAATCATCCATTGCAATTATTTTGCATTCAGATGCAACCCAACCAGCTTCTTTTATAGCGTTAAAGATTTTGCTTTTTGAATTCACAGCAATTAAATTAAATTTTAATTTTGAGGTGTTTTTAATTTGGTAGAACATAAAAATGATTTGTTTTAATTATTATACCTAAATATAAGAAGAAAGGATCGATCTAGCAACCCTTTCCCCATTTATTTTCCTATTCAAATAGACTTAATTGAGATGCTATTTGTTGAGGATGAACTCTATAAGCTGCTTGAACTTTACGAGTAGGTTTGAATCCTTCTTTAGACCAATCTGCTAACTCTCCATCTATTACTGCTAATGCATGTCCGGCAACTGTAACGATATAATTTCCTACTGGATGAGATTCGATAAAGCTTTTTAGAGTCTTTTGTCTCCAAATTACTTCTCCTTTAACCTTATATCTATTTTTGGTATCTCTTCTACCTAATACCGCTACCTCAAGCTTTTTACCTCCTAACATCATTCCTGCAGCTTCTGCTTTTAAGAATGCAGAGTGAATCATATAACCTAAAGTTCCTTTCTTCTCTCTTCTTCCAAATACATCTTTAGCTATTTGATGAGCTGTTTGATAATCTGTTTCACCTGCAACAGCTAACGCTCTTACAAAGCAGTCATTCTTTTCTGACTGAGCAAGTTGAGAATTAAACGATGAATACTTTTTGTTTACTGATAAATAATTTGCCATAACTCTTATTGTTTTTAATTATACCTTAATATAAGAAGAATATCAATACGAAACAACTATTTACTTAAAAAAGTTTGGAGATTTTACACTTACTAAATAAGAAGAATAAGGTACTAAATCGTCACCTTCATGAACTAAGCCCTTATCGATTTTAACTTCTGTAGTCCATCCTTTTGGTAATACTTTATTAACAATCTCTAATGTCTGGTCTGGAGAATCAAGTTGAAATTTGTATCCATATCTAGGCTGTCCGGCAAGTGAACCAAAATCCTCATCATATACTCCTTCTTGACCTGTTGAAGGTATAACTTTAAACGAACCTTCATAATATCTAGACCCGTCTTCATTCTTCATCATCTCAACACGGCCAGTCAAATCGTCATTATAGTATTTAGAATCGTCGTTTACTAAAGCTCTGAACTCTTTCTTCAAAGTAACAGCCTGCTTTTTAACTTCCGGAAAGGATGGTAAGTTATTTTTTAACTCAATTACCCTTCTTGTTGCTGCAGATAATACCGCTTGAACATCTACTAAATTCTCTAATGATAATACGTTTTGAATTGTCATAACCTTTATTTTTAATTTCTATACCTTAATATAAGAAGAATATCAATACGAACCTACTAATATAAGGAGATTTTTCTACCTACAAATTGAAAGTTATTTGCTAGTTGTTCTGTGTAGAAAGATATAATCATTCCTTCCATTCTTCCATCTACCTCTCCAATCCAATCATCGCTGAAGTCTGAAGATTGATAGAATCTATCTCCTTTCATTATTACTAGATCTCCTCCTTCCGGAATGAAACCTTTTATACATTCGATCTTAATTACTGAATTGTATCCTGTTGCCATAACTTTTATTTGTTTTAGAATTATAAATTATCTTCTCTCCATCTGATGTGTGCGATGATCTCTTCTACTGTCTCCGCTACATTGTTTGTACCGTCAAGTAGTAATCTTAATTCTTCTCTAAGTAGTTCTCTTGTTTCAATCATAACCTTTATTTGTTTAGTTTAAAAAAGTATAATGTTGGGTAGTGAGTTGAAACCTAACTTCTGGTAGGGTTAGGATGATTTCAGCCAATTACTCTCTAGGGACTCTTTAACATCGGACTTGCTCCATACCGATATACTTACCCCAACTATTATACCTAAATATAAGAATAATATTTCTAACTAGAAACTATTTCTTTAGTTATTTTTTTCATATCAGCATAAACTTCATTTTCTAATCTTTCAGCAGCTGCTTGTTTAGCTATCTCTTCTTGTGTCCATCCCTCACCTGAAAGTTTAGTTGCATCCCAGCTTCCGAATGAACAATCTCTTGTTAATTCACATTGTAGAGTTTCATCTTCAAAATCGATAAACATATGAAAGTAGTTACCTTCATTTTCGATGTTGTAAGCGTTGTACTTCTTGATTAATAAGTCTTTAACTGCTTTGAAGTTTTCTTTTTTAATTGCTGTAATTGTCATAACCTTTATCTTTTAATTTCTATACCTTAATATAAGAAGAATAACAATACGAACCTACTCTTTTGTTAATTATTTTCAATAAAAAAACCGGTAGGGTTATGACGTCTACCGGCTCTTCTAATAATAATTAAAAACATAATATAGGGGTTATGACATCCTATAAGCTTTCTTCCTCTTCTCTCTTCTTAACTTCTTCTGTATTGAAACAATCAGTAGAGAAGTAGGATTGTGTGATAATTTTAGTCTGGTTGGTCTTGCTAGTGCCCTCATTGAAATTTAGCTTCTTTTGTTTCAAGTATGATTAACAGTTCTTCATACATATGTGCTGCTAGCGTATTAGGCTGTCTTATTTCAACTTTTGTTTCACTATTTAAGTTCTCCCAACCAAACTTTCTTTTTCTGACTTCGTAAGGAATTGAATAAGCTCTGAAGAAGTTATTAATAAACTTTCTAGCACCTTCCAAATGTAGTAATGTTTCACTAGATTCTATAACTTTAATTGCTTTTCTATATGCTGGAAATATTTCTACCATAACTTAAATTATTATATCCTCATTGTATCTTACAAAGCCTAAAATATTATCCATTCTGACTCTTTCTACTATTGTTTTGTGTAAACCTCCTTGCCAATCTCTTGTTGTAACTTCAACATCAGCTGACTTTTTAGAAGTAGTCATTCTCAAAACTTTTAACGCTTTAACTGATCTTAAAGTCCAATCAAACTTTACTTCTAAAGATGGAAGATATGAATCCTTATTCTCTTTCTTATTTGTATCTAACTCTATTCCTTCAGTAGTTAGTTTAGATAAGATCTCTTCTTTTCTCAACTCATTAATATCTGATTGCTGTTGATTGATAGACTTTTTCAACTCATATTGTTTATCTCTTAGTATAGTTATATACTTTTCATATCTCTCTTGAACCATATTAAGTTCGGCAATAATATCATCTTGATAATCTAATACAAACTGACTCCATTTAGCAGTTAATATCATTGTTGTAACAGTATCATCGCTAATTATCGCTCCTCCATAATAACTATTTAGTTCAAATCCAGTAAAAGTAGTTTTATCGTTCCACTCTTCTCTCAATTTAAACCAGAAGATGGCCTTATTTTCTTCTTTTTGTTTTTTCAATACCTCAACTCTATACTCAGTAAAGTTGAAAGTAACATCTTGATCTTCTATATTGAAAGGAATAAACCAGTCTCTTAAGACATTAATAAGTTCTTTCTGTCTTCTAATATACAAGTTTCTTACTCTAGCATCAAGCTTGGTATTTTCATTACTAAGCTCGTCTAATCTAATCTTTAAAATTTCTGTACGTGTCATAACCTTTTACCTTTTTAATTATACCTTAATATAAGAAGAATATTTCTATTAGACAACTATTTTTTAAAAAAGTCTGCATTAACAGCAGCACCTGCTAAATGGATAGTTCCGTCCACTTCACCAATAAATGGTTGTAAATAATTTGACGGACCTATTGAATAGAATATACTTCCATTAACAATAAATCTACCATCATCTTTCATTTTACCATAAGTAGGCTGAATGGAGATTTCAGTAAATATTAAATCGGTTTCTGATTCAACATCTTCTATTACGAGTCTTTTAAGTTCGTTTATTAAATATGTTTTATCTTTCTCATTAAAACCATATTCATCTTCTACCTTTAACCCGCTATTACATGAAGCTAAAACTGTTAATCCTAATACTACTAATACATTTTTTAACATAACCTTTATTTTTTAATTATACCTTAATATAAGAAGAATATTTCTATTAGGCAACTAATTCCTTAATTTCTTTTTCGATAAAATCGATAAAGTCTCCAGCATAAGTTTTACCTCCTACATGCCATCTTGAACCTCCAAACCATTCTGAAGCTTGTTCTTTAGTTCCAGTATTCAGTCTTGACCATTCTGGAGATTCAGTTTTCCAATCGTAAATATAGAATACTTTTGTTCCTCCATTAGCAGTTTCAAATTCTATTACCCATTGAAAGTTTACTTTACCGTCTCCTGAATCTTCCGGAAGGTAAGTTGGTAATCCTAAATACTCAATTAACATACCGTAAGTAATGCCGTAACCTAAATGTCCTTTTAAACTTGAACCAGAAGTGTCTGGTGCGTCTAATGAATCGTAAACTGTAATGTAATTTTGCATAACATTTATTTTTTAAAAAAGAATAAGTGCATGGGCTTATCTGCCTTTATCCATGCTTTGCCAACCGCAAGCAATACTTATTTCTTAATTTCTATACCTAAATATACGAAGAATAAATTAAATAATCAACTACTTATAGTGCAAAGTTTACCATCTCTACCATTTCTTCATCCGTTTGCTGAATAAAAGATGCTGTATCGATATAGTAAGTACTCTCAGCTGTATCCCATTGCTGCTGTGCTTTTACAATTGCTTCCTCTTCTGTTGTAGCAACTGTAGTATTCCAACCAACATACTCTTTGGTTGATTTGTCTTTGAATGAAAATGTGAAGTAATGTAATGGATTTGTCATAACCTTTATTTTTAATTTCTATACCTTAATATAAGAAGAAAAACAATACGGACCAACTTTATTTTAAAAAAGTTTACATATAAGCTTTTGGTGAAGGCATTCCGCCATACTGACACCATTCATCTGATTTATGAATAGAGTTTAACCATAAGTTATAATCTCCTTCATTAACTTTATATCCCCAATGTAATAATGATTGCTGAATACGAGGAGATACATTCCAATCTCCTGTATCATATATCTTCTTATAGATATTGTTTCTCCATCTTCCATTCCTTCCGGCAAAGTCCTGCCATCTAGAAATCTGTCTATTGTCATCTGGATGTCTACGTCCGTTGAAGTATTTAATGTACCATTCAAACCAACCATATGGATCATCTGCATGCATCCATTTCATATCTACCCAATATTGATATGGCATTCCCGAACGTACTTTGAACTTATTTACTTTAGGTTTATATTTGTTTCCTAAATAGAGAGCAGGATCTATATCTCCTAACGTTTCAAAGAGAGGTAGGTAATCTTGATCTCCTTGCAACTTCTCTACTCCGAAATATGAACCTCCAAATATACCTTCCTGTAACATTTCGATTGGAGTAAGTGTAGGGTAGAATTCTAATGTGGACATAACCTTTATTTTTTAACCCCCAAAAGGGGTTATTATTAACCCCCTATATAAATCTCTTTCAATAATTTAATTTGACCGGGATAAAATTTAACCGCTTTTTTTGGCGTTGAAAATAATTTTTCTCCATTCTTTCCATTTTTTAAAATCGCTTGATACTTCATAGATATATTTGTTTTAATTATTATACCTAAATATAAGAAGAAATAATCGTTCTAGCAACTTTTTTTATATTAAAGTTGAATCTTTTTTGATATTAATTCGTAAGTTAATAACATACCTACAACCGGAAAATATTTTAGTAACTTCATGTTCGTAACTATAGGTATAATACTCTAAATCACCTTGCTGTAGTATACTTTCTTCTCCGTCTATAATCGCTTTTCCTCCTACGTACTCATCTTGATTAGAGAGCTGTATTATTACCGAAAGGCTTGAATTGGCTTCTGAAGTTTTAATGTCTCTATGTTTTGAAATAAAGCAATCTTTCGTGTATTTAAGTACCCTACATGAAGTAGTTTCTAATTCAATTCTTTCTTTAGCTTCTATTGAAGGTATAATTTTAGAAAGGAATGGTTGAAACTCTTTTTGTGTAAAATGTGATAAAAGAAACATTCCTAAATTACTTGAAATGTTATGTCTATTTTTTAACTCTCCATATAATTCAACAATATTAGAAGACTCATTATATAGTTTAAAAATAGAGTCTATATCAGATTGATTGAGTACATTTCTAATTATACCTCTCATAATATTGATTTAGGAGAATTAGTCATAAAAGGAAAATCACTAGCAGGCATTGAAACATTTCTCCTAGAAGTAATATCATTACAGAAGTAGGATAGTCCGTGCTTTGTTATTCCGGAAACCTCAAATCCATTTTTAATGTAGAAGTTTTTAGATTTAATATCTGAAAGGACTTTTAAGATTTGACAATCTCTCTCTTTCATGTGTTTTGCAGTTGCTTCTACTAACTGCTTACCGGTACCTTGTCCTCTATACTGTTCTAATGTTACTATGTGCCTTATTTCGCAGTAGAGTTTATCTGTTCCGTTTATATCCTTTTGAAAAGTATATAGAAGAAATACGAAGCCTTTATCTTCAAATGAAAGTACTACTGCATCATCATTATTCCAATATCCTTCTATATTCCATTCTACAATAGCAGAATTCAAATGTATAGGAGATGATTCTCTTCCTTTATACCCTAACTGCTTTTGTTTAGAAAGTATAGAAGAAACATATTCTTTAGCTAATATGTTCGGAAGTATCTTCATTAATATTATATAGATAGTACTTGTTTATTATAGTTCCCTTATCATCTAATAGTTCGACTGGTTCTGGTGCTCCGTATTTGGCTAGATCTTCTATGAGTTGAGGATTAATTTTAGCCATGTAGTTGATAGTCTCTTGAGTATATACTAACTTCATTTAACTTTATATTTCTTTTTGTAGCTTGCTTCAAAATTACTCCCAACTCCTATCTCTAAAATATCACTCCCTTCCGGAAGTAAAGTAGAACGGTTAGTTATTAATCGGTCTGGAGATCTTAGATCGGTAAATGTTTTGATCCAAACTTTTTGTCCTGTCTTCTTTTTATATGCGACAGATATTGGTATTTGAGGAGGAGGTGTGTACATCTTAATAATTTAAATTACATGACAGAATTTCTACAGTTCCTTTTGAAGAAAATGAATTTCTACAGTCCATATGGTACTGTTCATACATTGCAAACATATCATCAACCGCTCTTTTAAAATTCCTAACATCCTCTACGGTGTTATATCTGAGTCCGTATAGGTTTATTTCCTCTCCTTCGTTTCCATCGCCTTTACAGGGAGTATGTCTTCCAGTCATTATATGCCCGGATTTACAAACATGATCTAATCCTAATAAATCGTGTCCTAATTCATGCCACATTAAATAGATTTTAGTAGGCTCTCCTACTCTCTCTAATTTATTTGTATTCCAGCTATTTACATTCCAGATTAATTGAGCTCTAGTAGGGTCACAGTACCCAATTGAAGCAATAATATCAGTTGTAATTAAATCTAATCTACTATTTTCAATATTAACGTGTGATAAATCTACTCCATGTCTTTGAGCGTCAGCTATAAAAGCTCTTAAGTAAGACTTAAATACATCTTGTACTTCACCTGAATCTTCAATTTGTGAATATATTTCGTCTTGATACCAGTAAACATTCTGAGGTATTTCGAGTATCTCTTCAGTGTCTTTGTTACAGCTTAATAATAATAATGGTAGTAAAATCCAACCTTTAAACTTTTTCATAACCTCTATTTGTTTTTAATTATACCTTAATATAAGAAAAATAATAATACGAACCTACTGTTTTTTTATTAAAATTACTTTCAAAGTCCTTTCTAAATTCTCACCTAATACAAAAGCTTCTAACTCCCACGGACGAGCTAAATATGGAATTTGATCTATTGACTGTATATAATATCCTTCCCAAATTACTCCTCCATTTGTCTTAATAAGTCTTCCAGTATTATATTGTTGAAGATGTATTAACTCATGAGACATTACTTCTAAAGCTTTCTCTCTTGAAAATTCATTTGTAAATATAATGAATTGATTTTGTGTACCGATTATATGAGCTTGAATTTCAAACTCTCCAGTAATTAATTCTTTTTCTAACGGGTCTATTAGAACAGTAATTCCGGCAATACCTAATTCACTTAGTCCTACACTTACAATTGTATCAAGATATGGTTTGTCTGTTCTATTTAAGACAGCATTCTCTTTACCTAATTCAACTATATTAAATGTCTTTTCTCTATATGTAAATACTATTATAGCAACTAAAGCTAAAAGTAAAAATAGAATGAGTAAACCTATATTTCTATTCTTCTTCGTCATAGTATCCAAATAAACCTTTTAGAAATTCGATTGCAAACTTTAAGAATGATAGCGGCCATAAAAATGAATGCATTAATCTTTCCGGCATTTTCCAAGGCTGTCCAAATATACCTTCTAATTTGGTAGTTGTAAACCACTCCAAAAATCCTGCCCAAAATAGTCCCGGTAGTATATACCAAACAAAATACTCTATAATTATTCTCATAAGCTTTCTTTAACTACTGTTATGTGTTTACATTTTCTATGACCAATATACCCCATACAGTCGCAAGAAAGTTCTCCTCTCTTATTATGTTTAACAGTATATACTTTATCTGAAGAGCCTGATTTAAACTCCCATTTCTTTTCTTCAACAAACAACTCTTCGAAAGGTTTCTTTTCTACTTCTAAATCTTCAAAAGAAGTTTGAGGATGAACTTGTATCCAAGAAGGAGTATGAAAAGTTCCTCTATCAGTCTTAACAAAACCGCCCATACCGACATTTGAATAAGGTATTTTATATCGATGACGAGTAACAAATAAAGCATTTGCCTTTTCAGGCGTTAGAGACAGGCTACCTTCTGTATACACTATCTCTCCATCTACATCCCATAATGCCATATTATTCGAATAACATTTTAAAACGTATAACACTCATACCAGAAGCTTCTAATGCTTCGTTAGTAGCTGTAACCATATTCTCACCGTAAGTATAAATTCCTTGTTGACCTTCAGTCAACACTCCTACTACTTCTCTCTCTTTGAAACCTATAGCTGAATAAGTCCTACCAAAAAATTCGGCTAACTCTTTTCTTACTTCTTTAACATCTCTCCTTTTAATTAATTCAAGATACATTTTGAAATAAACTCTACACTCTTCTAAAGACCACTCTTGATAATGTTTTTCTGCTTTCATAACCCTTATTATTTATACCTTAATATAAGAATAAGTTTACTAAGAACCTACTAAATCCTTATATTTATTTACTCCATTATTATGTACAAAATTCCATGCAAATTTATACTCTTCTCCATTGTATACTCTGATTTCAGTTATACCATTTATCTTTTCATCTAACCACTTATTATGGAAGTAGTGGTTCCCTTGAGCATCAACATAGTTATTTTCTGGAAAGGTTTGTTTAATGTCTGCAAAGCATTTTTGTTCAGCTTTCTCTGCTGCTTCCAAAGATTTAAACCAAGAGGACTTATGTATTTTAAAGTTCATTAGTTTATATTTAAGTATAGAGTACTTAAACCTATCCATTACATCTCCTTTTTCTGTAATACCTACTTTGAAAAATTTTGTACCTTCATACTCAAAAGTAACTAAATAAAGTTTTGCTGTTGTCATAACTCTTACTATTTTTAATTATACCTTAATATAAGAATAATAGTCCATTGCAGCAACTTTTTATCCAACAAAAGCTTTCTCTAAAGCAAATGATCCTGCTTGTCTACTATTACCTTCTACCCATCCTCTTTCGTCAACAAGTAGATTTTTTATCTCTTTGTTGAAGTCCATATTACCGCATAGCATTACTTTATCATTATCTGGAGTACTATCTTTCATTATGTCTCCTCTTTGAATAAGAGTTGTTATTCTTTCTTTCTCTCCTTCCCATCTATCATCTCGAGTAACAATTGGAATATAATCTATTCCTATACTTCCTAACCAATCATGAAAAGCGTCTAGTTCTTCTTTTACTCTTACCGACCATACAACATGAATGTTTTTAAATCTGTCGTAAGTTAAAGGATCACATAACATACTAATGAATGGTGCAATTCCAGTTCCTGTAGCAAGTAACCATAAATCGTCTCCTTCTGTAAGATTATCTACTATGAGTGTTCCAGTAGCTTTTGGAGAAACATTTACAAAGTCTCCTACTTGTATCTTCTGAAGCTTACTTGTAAGAGGTCCATTTGGTACCTTTATACTATAGAACTCTATAAAATCATCTTCCGGACCACTTGTATAGCTATAAGCTCTTTTTGGTGCACCGTCTACATTTAACATTGTAAACTGTCCGGCCTTAAATTTATATTCGTCTGTTTTAGTTAACTTGAATTTGAATAGAGTATCGGTATAATGTTCTACCTCTTTTACTCTTAAGATACCATCTTTTTCTTTTAGAAACGCATCATATTCTACTTTGAATTCTTCTTCTGTTAAAGAGTGCCAGCCTCTACATCCGTCTGGAGATCTTCCACAACCACATGCCATATATTCTAGTTTAGTTTAGTTCTTAATAAATAGTGAAATGTACTTTAACTAAGCAACTAATTTCCAATTTTTCTCTTCATTAAATGCTGCTATTTCATATGGATGGTCTGAATAACAGAAGCCCATATTATAGTATCTAGTCATCCAGCTTGGTGATTGTAAGTAGTGTTGGTATTCATGAACGATAGTTTGAGCTAAATCTTCTGCACTGTGAATATTCTTATAGTATATTACAATAGTATTATAGTCAAAGATATACTCTGCAATTGGATTATCATCTTCTGTGTAAACAGAATGAACATAAGGTTGAAACTCTATGTAAGGAGTGCTATCATGAAACTTACTTAATCCGTAAACTTTCTCACAATTGTTTAAATACTTCTCAGCTAATCTTCTTGTAGTTCTTAAATGCATAACCTTTTCTTTTTTTAACTACCTTAATATAAGAAGAATAATTCAGACTACAAACTTTAATTTGATAAAGGTGCTTTTATTGCAGGATGTGAAATATAGTTCTCAAACTCTACTTCAAACTCTCCATTTAGAATATCAGATGAAATAATCTTAAGAGTAGGAAGATCAAATGAAGTTCTTTTTATCTGTTCCTTCGCCTGTTCTATATGGTTTGTGTATAGATGTGTATCTCCTAGAGATCCTATGAGAGAACCAGGCTTATAACCTGTCTCATACGCTATTAGACTAAGTAGCAGACCATATGAGGCTATATTAAAAGGTACTCCTAAAAATGTATCTACACTTCTTTGATTCCACATTAGGTCTAAATACTCTCCTCTAACATTTATCTGGAATCCGTAATGACAAGGAGGTAATGTCATCTCATGTAATTCACCTACATTCCAAGCCGATACCATCAATCTTCTACTATTTGGGTTCTTCTTTATTGAGTTAAGAAGATTTAATATCTGGTCTATACCATTCCAATCAGTCCATTGCTTTCCATATATTGGACCTAACTCACCCCACTCCTCTGCGAACTCATCATCGGTTTTGATTTTGTTGATGAACTCTTCCATTGTATCTGGAGTAAATTGATAAGGGGCTGGTTCAAACTTATTTCTATAATTCTTATAAGCATCACCATTCCAAATATTACAACCGTTATCAACTAAATACTTGATATTAGTATCTCCTTTTAGAAACCATTTCAGTTCAGTCATCATAGTTTTGACTGCTATCTTCTTTGTTGTTAGGAGAGGAAAGCCTAATGACATCTCATGTCTAAATTGTCTACCAAATACTGATAATGTTCCGGTTCCGGTTCTATCTTCTTTTATTTGACCTTTCTCAATAATGTATTTGAGGAGGTCTTGATATTGACTATCTAAAAAATTCATTTCCAAAAAGCTTGTAGTAAAATAATTATAATTGCAAGACTAAGTATGACACCTGTCTTAAGGTCGATTGTCTGATTTAAGTGTAGTGTAGTAAGAACTGTAAAGGAAAATATACCAGTTGTAAATCCTATAATTCTTGCCGGCCATAATTCTCCTTCAAAAGCACTTACTGTGTACGTTGTTCCGTAAATATAACACATCCCAACAGGTACTCCAACTATTGCCGACATAAGTAACGGATGTTCTTTTATCCAACTACTTATAAATTGCCCATTAGTCTGGTACCAGGCTATGCTCTGTCCGAGAGTAAATAACACGGCTCCTAAAAGTAGCTCTTTAATTTTCATAATAAGGTATAACTGTTATTCGATTGGGCCGAATTGTTCTTCAAGTTTTTTAAGAACAAACTCTACTTCTTCTTTCTTTTCCGGTTCGTTGTAAAATGGTAAATGTATAAATTTATAAGAACCGAACTCACGTTCTAAAAACTTCTCTGCTGAATACCAACTTAAGTATCCTATATCTGTTTGATTTTCTTTTAAGTATAGGTAAAGTAGACATTGCTCTAATAATGTAGGGCTTACTTCTTCTAATATGTCCGCTGGTATTTTACTGAGTATTCTTTTGTAAATCTCTCTAACAATAGTTGGATTTTTTACCATCAGAAAAGAATGGTTAGGTACTATATTAAAATCAGGATATATTATATCATCCTTAAATATATCAACCAACAAGTCTCGATAAGGTCTTACATATCCTCCAAATACGTAATCTATTCTAGCATACCCTGCTAGATTTATTAAATCAACTTCTGTATATGCGTATGTAATAGTGTGTGTAGATATAATCTCTTCCAGTATTACAGAGTCAAAGTCTAAATGAATATATGGCTCTTTCTCAGCAATCATTGCATATATTTTTGGTACACTATAAACCCTTCCTTTATAATTTTCTATTTCAGGAAGAATATGATACTCATCAAAATAAATTCCGTGTCTATCAAATAGCTTTCCACTTTCTTCATCGGAGTACAGAACTGTTCTATAATACTTAGAAGCAGACTTAACACTATATGCAGCTAGTTTCCAAAACGTTTTATCTAAAGGTTTACGTTGGTCTGAGAATATTTTGTAGCTATATATTGCTTTCATTTGGTTATGAATAGATTACAATTTTTGTATTTGTAGATTCGTTAATTAGACGTCTTAGTACTCTTCTTCCAAGTGGTCTTTTTGATACCATTTGGTAAGTTAACCCTTCTACTGTAATATGCTGTCCTGTAACAACAGTGTCGGCAATTCTTGCGTTAATTTTGGTTGAAGGTACAAAAAATAATTTGTTCATAACATTTGTCTTTAATAGATTAATATATCTAAATATATGAAAAATATACTGTTTTGACAACTAAATCACAGTATTTTTTGTGCTTATTTCTTTAAATTTATCTTCTCCAACTAAATGATGGTAGTTGTTGTATTTTTTCATCTCACATACTTTCCAGTTACTTATAGTAGCTATTTTATCTAAATTGTACTGTAAAGCTGCTATAGAAGGGCATACTCCTGTATGGTATGTAAATTGAGTTCTTTCTTCTATTTTATTATCCACATACCAATTTCTTAAAGCGTAATATGCGTCTTTAATAGCTTTTATTTTATGTTCACTGTTGATTTTTAATATACCTACATTCAAATAGGTATTTACATCTTTAGTAAAAATACCATAACCTTCATGTCTTAAATGTTCAAACAAATGGCTGTACAGTACTAACTCTTTTACCTTACCTCTTCTATCTACATACACATCAAAATTGTCTGGAAGTATTAAAGGTGAGTTTAAAAAGATATCGTAATCTGTAAGTATACTATTGCTTTCAAGTTTATCTATAATCTTCATTTTTATATCATCCATAAATTGAAGATTGTCTATTTCTACTAATCTTATCTCCGGAAAAATATCTTCTACATACGGTAATGTCTCCCTATCGGTATATAGTACTATAGAATGGTACTTACTGTTATGTAGGTATGCTTTATTTAGGAGTTTAACGTATTTTTCTATACTGTTACCGCTAAGTTTGATTGAATAGGTATAAATTAAATTAAGCATGTTTTTTTATTCTCGTTTATAATGTCAGAATTCATGAATCCGACAAGTGACCATCTTTTATTCATAAGAATACTCTTACCGTTGTGTTTAAAATACTGTTCGGTAAAATCATATGGGGGTTTAACTCTATGTCCTTCTTCAGGTGAAAAGTATATAACATCTCCTACTTGTGGTTTAATGATAGTTCCATTAGTAAACTCTATTTCTCCTCCTTGATAGTTATCATTTAAGTACATAACATATGTCCATTCATTTTCATGTCGGTGATATTTGTCATGATTAGGAGCTTTGCTATGTGTTTCATCTATTGTCTGTAGTATAAAGTCCCTATAGTGTTCTTTTGGAAAAGAATACGAAAGTTTTAATTTATCTATGTAGTCTAAAATCTCTACTGCTTCAATATTATACTTATAGCCGTCTGTTATAATATGGTTAGGTTTTGTATCATACCATAAAGTGAGTAGCTTGTTTACCTCTCTATCCGACAGTACGTTATGTTTAACTGTTATCATAGTAAAGTTTTAGGATTCTCAAGGTTATAAATAGATAACCATGTGACCATAACTAATCTATTTCCTCCTTCTATTAATTTTAGTTCATGAGTTAATGACGAATCAAATAATATTGTATTGCCTATTGTCTTTTCAAAAAGTACACCCTTAACATACATATCACCTCCAGAATAATCTTCTTTAGAGGATAGCTGCACTAATAATGTTTTTCTTCTAATTGGATGGTTTCTCCCTGAATCTATGTGAGGGGCGAAGAATCCACCTTTACCGTAATGTATAATTTTATATGTAGGAACAGATTTCACTCCTAATTGTTTAACTCTACTAGCAACAAAATCTAAACGTGACTGTTCAAATACTTCTCTTTCTTGTATATTTTTAAATCTATAATTTATACGATGTGACTCCCACCATTTAGTATCTTCTACTGGTGGGTATATAGTTGATTGTGCGGATTTCAACCACTCACATTCTTCTGCTGTAAATAATACTTTTTGATCAATCATAATAAACTTTTCTTAGTATTAAAATGAAACTCTTCTAAAAAAGCTACTATAACCCATCTTTCTCCTTCAGTAATCTCTGTAACCCAATGTGTTTGATAGGGGTTAAACATAATTGCAGTTCCTTGTATATTACTAGCTTTTACTCCTTCTACATATAACTCTCCTCCTTTATAATCTTCCGGACTGGTTAGCTGTATTGTTGTTGATCTATAGATTGTACTTGTATCATATGCCTGAAAATCTCTATGAGGTTTCATTTCATTTCCGACTCCGTACTTCATTAGCTTAAGATAAGGGAGTGAAGTTATTTCTAACTCTATAAGCTTACTTAACAAGAAACGGTCCAGAGTATCGTTTTGGATTTCATTCCATGATACTGCTGAACCGTCTTTTATTGCTATACCTTGTGGGTATTTGTCTGAGTTTATTTTGAAACCTTTTTCGTTCTTCTCAATTGCTACATCATAAAATGATTTAATGTATTCGCAATCTTGTTGTGAGAATAACGTTTTTTCAGTAACCATTTTAAAGCTGTATACTATAGGTGTTTAGCTTTAAATAAATTTACAAAGCTTGCAACGATGTCATTCATTTGCTGTTTTGTAGTTACATCTGCTGCTTCTACTGCTTTGTCTCTTGCTTCTGTTTGGTAATCAAATGATTTATATACTACTGGCATGATTCTTATTTTTTATTGTGAACTAATATTCCGTTAGCGAAGAAGTTATGGTTTTCAGAAACGCTTAGTAAGTTAAATACTTCATGTTTCTCTTCTAATACCTCTACTGAAGAGATTAGAGATTCTTTACCGTCTTCTTTTAAACAAACATCTAATGGTTGTAATTCTCCTGCTTTTACCCATCCTGCATCTACTACATAGAAAGGATGTTCTTCAGTTGTTACGATTACATTCTCATTATCAAGAGTTAATCTGATTACAGATTGAACTTCATGTTTCTTCAAGTCTCCTACTACTCCTGCTTCTGTTTCTTTTTTATCTTCGTTGTAAGTAAGAACTTCTTCTCCTACTGCTACATCTTCGATATTTTTAACATCTCCATTCGCTAAAGTAATCTCTGTTCCAGCGATGAAACAAGCTTTATAGTTATGAACTAAAATATCTTCTGCGTAGTAAGTATGGTTATCTTTTACATCAATAATATGGAATACTTCAAACTCACCTTCGTGCTGTTCAATTGATTCTACTTTGACATCATCTCCGTTTGATCTAACTAATACGTCTCCTACTTGAATATCTTGAGCAGTTAACCATGACTTTTCTTTTACGAAATATCTGTGATGAGATGTAGATTTGATTACTCCTCCGTCTTCTAATTTGAATTCGAATAACAATCTATCTTTCTTAACTAATACATCTCCAACTCTACCTTCTGATTGTTCTAAAGTATTTTCGTTGATAGTTAATAGTTTATCTCCTGCCTTAACGTCTTCAATGTTTTTGACTGAACCATCAGCCATTGTAATTTTAGTACCAGCTGGGAAGCAGTTGTGGGCAACAATCTTAACGCTTAATTGTCCATCACCGATGAAGAATGTATCGGCTATTTCCATATCTAGAATATGAGAAGAATACTCCCCATCTAATATCTCACAAACAACTCCTGTAATATCTACTAATCCATTTCCTGCAGATATTAATTTATGTTTATCTGATGATAGATAGTTTACTGCAACATACTTTAATAAGTCTGCCTGTACATCGTAAACTAATACGTGAGAGTTTCCTGTTGCTCTAAAATCACTTCCGTCTTGTAAAGTTACGTGGAAGATCATATTATAGAATAAACCTACTTCTAAGTTGTTTACTAAAGTAGAAGTTGTAGCGTAAGAACCACTAGGTAATTCAGATCCTGGGTAAGTCCATGCTAGATATTCTGATTCAATGTCTGTATCGGGTGAACCTGAAATAAAGTATGATTTAAAGGAATCTCCTACTGTAGCGTCTTTAATAGGTACTAACGTACCGTCTGCTTTTACAATAAACTCTTCTTCAAAGATACCTCCGTAGTTAGAACCTACTCCAAATCTAGGTAATGTAGTAGTTAATTCATGGTAGTGCTTTACATCTACTTTCGTTACTATATCTTCATCTACTACTGATAGAGAAGCTGGTTTATCTAATATAGCTGAAGATTTAAATCCTGCTACATCGATAACGTTTAGGTCGCTTCCGTATACTATGTGTAATGTTCTAAAAGATTCTACTTTTGCTGCTGCTTCATCGTTGTAGAAGTTCATAGCAATTTTAGTATCATCTAACATATCGAATACATCAGCAAATCTATCTTCAGCTGTCTTACTTGATTGACCTATTTTAAAGAACTCAATCGGCTCTCCTAAAGTAGTGTTCAAGTTTTTAACTAAAATATCAGGAACGTTTTCAGCATTAAAATCTCTTGTAAGGTGGTCTTCTATACTACCGCCTCCAGCATAATAATACCCAACTGTTGAACTAATTTGCCCATTGTCGCTGAATAGTTTTAGAATATTGTGTGTGTTTTTAGCATATTCACTATCTAATAATGCAGCTTCATCATAAGCTAACCTTAAGATAAAGGTATCTGCTGCATCTTCTACAGATGTAGGATAAATAGTGTTGCTATCTTCAACTATACTTTCAAAAGAGTTTACTGAAGGTACATTTGCATCTAAGTATGCTTTTAATGCTTCTACGATATCTTCTTGATATAGTTTATGGATTGTCTTTACTTTTGTAATAGAATTACTTTCTAATACTTGTTTAAATCCTGTAAAGTCTAATTGTTTGATTGCAGAAGAAACAATAGCAGTATCTGTATTGATTTCAAGCAATCTTAAGTTTCCATTAGAGTCTTTAACAAAATCTGTTGAAAAAAGGGTTCCTTTCATGATTATAAGTTATAAAGCTTTATTTAATATAAATATAGGTATGTTTTGTAATCTAATAAGAAGATTCAAATTAATCCACTTTTAATTTGTAAGTTTTCTTGTCTTAAGAACATTATACGAGTACTAAACGTTTTCCGGAAGTAACTTCTGTAGCTAGGTGAGGGGTTAAAATCTTTTCCTGTATTATCATACAGTTTTAGCTATCATTTTTTTAAACTTTGTAGTAGACCACCCGTGATCCCTATTCAAATAATAAATAGGAATGTTTAGATAGTCTCCAGTAAAAGGCTTACCTTTATAATCATCTCCAAGGAACCTTACATCAAACTCCCCCATTTTTAGTAAGTCTAAGAGCTGTTCTTCATAAGTATACGTAAGTATGCCACATATTGATTTTAATTCAAACAACATCTCTTTACGTTCTTCTATAGATAGAATAGGTTTAAGCTTATGTGGGCGTTCAATAGAAGGGTCAGTATGAAGTAAGACTACTAAACAGTCGCAATTTGCTGCTGCTTCTTTAAACATCTTTATGTAGCCTGGATGCATTACGTCAAAGTTTCCGGCAATTACTCCTTTTATCATTTATTTTATTTTTTTAAACTTTCCATCTTCAAAAATCCATTCATGTGGAGTATACATATCGTCTCCCTTTAAATATAGTTCCCCATCTTTTTCAATGATAGAAATCCAATACATCCATTTATCTGAAGTCTGACCTGTATACTCACTGTTATTGAAGTAGGTAGTGGTTAAGTACTCGTCACTAGTTAAACTATGAATAGTAACTTTATAAGATATATAATTTAAAGGTGTTCTGTTTAGTATTAACTCATCTATCCCGTCACCATCAAAATCATAAAAGTCTATATCTACAACTAATTTATATACAGGTTCTCTTGGTAGTTCAATTTTACTGGTAAATCCATTTGCAGAATTCAACATTATAGTAGGCGGTGTACTATCATACATATCCGGTGCACCAGCTATTATAATATCTAAGTACCCGTTGTTGTCTATATCTTTTAGTTCCACAGTCCATTTTTGGAAAAATGAATCATAGAGATTATTAGGTATAGACGAATATTGATCTAAAGTTTTCTTTTCAAAGTTACCACTTCCGTCGTTGATAAAGATATAAGAATTACTAACTCCTTTAGTACCGTCAATTACTAGTATATCTAAATCTCCATCGTTATCTATATCTCCACTAGCACCCGTATGAAAAAAACCAACTACTGATTCAAAAGCTCTATATTCAAAATCTTTCCCCTGATTATTAAGGAGCATTATGGGGTATTCATCTCTTGGATTTCCGTCTACTACATCGTATCCATGTCCAATAAAAAATACATCTGGCCATCCATCTCCATTGTAATCACCTACAAGACCTTTCCGCCCATGAATGAGACCAGTATGTTTATATGAGTTCTCCCTATCAATATCTAACTTACCAGAAGAATTACCTTTTAGAAATAGTATACTGTTTCTTCTAAATACCCCGTAGTCTGATTGATTGTCTATAATGTCTAAGTAACCATCTTTATCGTAGTCTAAAACTACAGCTTCTAGAGGAGGGTGCCAATTGCTAAACTCTCTATATGTACCATTTTTTACATTTTCTGGAAATGGCAATCTGGTATAGTAAGAAGGTTTCGTATAATCGGGTGTATAGGTTACACTAAATGGGTTATCTGCGATAGGTACTGTGTCAATTACTTTTTCAAGTTCAGTATCTGTAAATGAATCTTTTGTACAGCTAACTATAAAAAGAATGCTTAGACTTAAAATAATTTTTTTCATAACCTTTATTATCATTTTTTAATTATACCTTAATATAAGAAGAATAATTCAAATAAACAACTATCTTAAATATATTTTCCAACCCTCTTTAACCGATTCAAATCTCTCTATTTCCATATCAGTTAATTCTTTAGATATACTTTCTACTGCCATTCCGGAAGTTAAGTATGGTCCGCCAGATGGATCTACCATATTAATAATAGCTTTATTAGATGTAACAAGTTCTCTATATTTATTGTCTTCTAATACATATGATTCTTTTACCTCATCATAAGCGTGAACTAATTCTCTAAACTGTTCTAATGAAATACCTCCTCCGGTATCTCTTGTATATTCAAAGAAGGCTTTTGTGTAGTCATTAGGCCAACCAAATCTACAATATTCAAAATTACCTTCCCATAATATGGTTCCGTCTTCTTGAGGAGTAAATGTAAATTTATCTCCATATCGGTTTGTCATTTTATATGCTTTCATAACTTAAATAATTCGTAGTTTGAATTTTGTGTTTTGAATTTAATGTAATCCTCTTTCTGCTCTACTATCTCTGTTATAGAAGTAGTCTGCCATGTAAAGAACTGATTGAATGGAGACATAAGAAGAGATCTTCCTACTGCTACCTCATCAAACTTCTCTTTAAATCTACCATCTTCATTAAATTCAATCCATAGAACCTTTTCTGATTCTTTAGTAAGTCCATCTCTTTCTCTAACAAGCTTCCAATTTAACTCTTCATATAGACCAGAAGCTTCGTCTGCTTTCATTATATCAATTAGTATCTTTCTTTGTTCTACTTTACTCATAATACGTTATCTAAATTAAGGTTACTATCGTCAATCAGTTCTCTTAGTTTCTCTCTACATTTTTGTAATGCCTCGTAAGTATCATCGCTCATATCGCCAGCTGGATGTTTCATTTCTCCTCTGAGCCATTGGTCCATTTCCCAACAAACATTCCACCAATCCGAACCTTGAGTTGCGAAATCAAAATCTTGTTTATCTTCCGGGAGTTGAAATTCTAGTATTGCTTTCATCTTCTTTATTTTCTAGTTCTTCAAGTTGTTCTTCTAACCTACTAACACTACCCCAAATAATACCTGCACTCGGGTCAAATTTTTTAATCTGTTCTACCAACTCTTTTTGTCTACCTCTACTATAATACCCTCGTTCTATATTATCAGCAAGATTTTGTAGATGTTCTGGTCCACTTATGGAAATACGAAGGTCATAATCAGTCCATTTTGTTTTCCAATCCCAGAACTGAATTCCTTTGGTTAATCTTCTATGTAGATTACTCAACTTATGGTTTCTAACTCTTACCAAACTTTTATCATCACCGAAGACATGAAGAAAACGAAGAAACCATCTTGGACACCATTTTGGTTTTGCTTCATAATCCATTGCAAGAACTAATGGATAGATTGCTTTAAAGTAAGGACTATCTTCTTTGTAGAATGTGATTCCTAAATACCCAAACTTTTCTAACTTTTTAGGAAAAAAGATATAACGAAAATCACCCCACTCTAAATTACGAGTGTGAATCATTCCTTTCTTTCTACCTTTCCAAAATAAAAGTGATTGAAGAAAGGATTTTACCTTTTGTCCAAATGTTCGGGTATCTTTTAGTTCGAACCTATTTTTCATAACTTATTCCTTTCTATAACATCAATAAGAGTTTTTAAGTCTTCTACATTAGTAAACTTAATACCATCGTAATCAAACATCTCTACAGACCATCCATCTTTTTTAGCCTCTCCATCATCACTTGATATCAAACACAACTCATCTGTAATATCATAAGTATAGTAGTAGAATGAAATATCTCCTGATTCTTCTGCTGATACATCATTCTTTATAAATCCTAGATCAATTAAGTCTTGTTCTTTCATAACTATTAATTTTCTGGTCCAGGCATTGGAGCTGCTCCAGCATCCGCCCATCCTTTGGATGTTGTTATTTTTTCTCCTGGTATGATTGTATACTTAAGCCCCTGAAGTCTACAGGTACCGCCTTGTTTGGCTAGTTTCTTAAAGAGGGTTATGTCTCTTTCAGTCCAATCATGAGATAGAGTAACTATTCGATCTCTATCTACTGTACCTTCCCCATCTACATAATACTGTGATGTCTTTGTAACTGATACTTTTTTTATTGGCATAACTTTACTTTTTATTTTTACCAGACTTTTGCTGCTTCTAATAGTTTCCAGCAATCTATTGCTTCATTTGACATTTCAAGTTCGTGAAAATGTTTAAGACAGGACTCTAATGCCTGTACCCATTGAGATCGGGGAAGAGATATTTCAAATGCTCTTTCTGCTTCTTCGAAAGTAATCTCAAATAACATAGCAGTCTTTTTACCATCCTGCATTGCTTTTTCAATACCTAAGTAGATAGCATTTGTAACTTCTATTGATTTATTTTTGAATAGGACTTCAAACTCGTGTGTATTTTCGAAATGTAACTTCACTATATTAACCTTTACTTCCTGAGATTCTGTTTAACTTTGCCTGTATAGGGCTATCAATTATCTTTCCTGAATTAGTAGGACGTACTTCTTTATTAGTTCCCCAATAGTATACAGGGCCAAAGTACTCTACTGTCTTCATAGGAACTTCAACCGTACTAAGTCTGGTATATTCAGGCTCGGTAATTCTTCTTTCGCCATCAAATGATCTGAAGTCTTTAGCTGTAACTCTATGCCAACCTACTACAGGATGGTTTATCTCTAAACTACCAGCTGTGTTGAAATCATTTATAATTTTCTCAATTTCACCCCTCTTTTCTGCCATAACCTATTTTTTATATACATAAAGATAAGAAATATTATTCAGATTTCAAACTAGGAACTGTGACTTTTTTAAGAATATTTGTCAAAAGATCAGATTCGTTTTTAAACATTTCGTCTTCAATTCTTCTTCTATCTTTACTTATTGCTACCTGGATTGATTTTTCAATTTCACTGCTAAATCTACTGCTAATATTTTCTGTATAGTAGAATTTATGATTTGTAATTTTTATAATACTGTAACTAATGAGAATAAAGTATCCCAACTTTTTGTTATCTAAGTAATAATGAGATGTAATTGGATCCATTAACTTAACAGTAACAGGGTCATTAATTAGGTTTTCAATAATATGTTTAATTTGTATTTCTTTGTCTGATAATTTATACTTTGGAAATAGTAAATTCATAACTTTTTAGAATTTATTTTTTAATTCTTGTTTTTCTACTATAGCTTTTAATTTATCGACATATTTAGGATCTTCAGCATAATTTTGACCTAAGTAGGCGTAGTAGAGTGCTTCAGTTCTTAACTTATTTAAATAAGCGTTATGGAAAAGAGCATAGTCATATAGACTTTCAATCCAACTATCGTAACGAGCATGACCTCTTGAAGTTCCAACAGCAGTATTTGCTCTTGCTTTAGCTTGTTTCATACCAAATAAGTTATTAGCGTAAGTAAAACTTTCTGATTTAAAGTAACCTGTTTCTAGTTTTGCTTGTGCTAATACAATATGTGGGTATCTAAAGTTCAATTCCTTAATCTTAGCAACAAGTTTTTCTTCCGAAAATTCATTATAGTCTGAGATAATTATTAGTTTCTCTTCGTCGGTGAGTTGATCTATTTTAGTTCTATCTAATTTATAGGTTAAACTAAAAAGAGTAAATAGAACTACAGTTGCTAATATAGTTTTAAAGAAAATTTCACTATACTTAATTTTTTTAAATTCCAAAGTTACTCTGTCATATCTATACATCATAATAGGTTTTTTAAGTTAATTAAAGATAAGGAAAAAAAAGATAACGACCAACTAAAATAGGTCTAAAAAGGAAGTTCCTATCTCTTTTTCACGTAACTTTTCATTACGTTCATGTAGCCTTACTAAGTCATCGGCTACTTTTCTTTCGAGAGGTTTATTCTTTTTAAAGGTAGAAAGCTTACTAGTTTTCTTCTTTGTCATAATAATAAATAGATTAAAGTCTAGAGATGTACTCATCTCCAGGTCTCTTCTCTTCTTCGTACAGTCCTAAGTTCTTAAGATGTTCTACTGTAGCTTCATCCATCTCCCAAGTAAACTCTTCATCAGATTTATCTACATAATCTTCCATTCTATCTACCTGATTGTCGGTAATAGGAGAAGTAGCGTACAAAAATGCACAATTGTAACATAAGAATTCTAAATTCTCGACAAGCCAGTTCTTCCTATTACCGTCCTTATGGTTTAAGATGATAGGTACTTTAGTATCATGTACTCTCTTCTCTGAGAATCCGCAATGGGCACATTTCTCTTCTATTAGAGCTTCAAAGATTATTCTCTCTTTGATTCTTTTTGAGTCAAAATGTTCTAAAGGTACTCTACCTTCTAAGATATCTAATAGAGGAGGTTCATTTATTCCGTTAGGATTAAATTTGGCTATACCTTTACCCTCTTGATTTTTATGAGCTTCAAATAAAGTAACTCCGTCTTCGTTTTTAAATAACAAAGCATACTTCCTATAGTGTGGGTAGGAAACATGAAGATATCTTGCTGCTGCTAAATTAGAACGAGTTCTTAATTGTGCTCTTTGTATATCTTCTTTGGTTAATATTTTTGGAGCTCTAGGCAATTTTTAGTTGTTAGTTTTAGTAATCTTAATCGGTTTTAATTCTCTTACTACTACACCTGGGATTTCCTCAAAATAGTGTCTATCTTTAGTTTCTAAAAAAGGTAGTAGAAGAAATACTTTTAGTATTATTATTGGATCTTCCTTATCTTCTAATTCTATAAAGTAATCAGTTTTTACTTTACTTTGATCTATACTCTTATGAGTAAACATAAAGTTGGTAAATATGTTTACAGAATCAAAAAATTTGAGAAAGTTTATAAACTCTGATTTTAGTCCTTTGTGGTAGTCTGTATAGCCGAAAGCAAATTGAGGCAGGAGTAAATTTTCGAAACCATGTAAGGTAATATCTAATTCTGCTGTTTCTGTATTAAGTTTAAAATACTCTAATATACTCTCAGTACTGTTAAATTCTTTAACTACTTCAACATCTTTAGCTGCTAGCCCAAGCACTTCTATATTTTTATCAGGTGAAAATACTTGGTAGATTAACTGTCTAAAACCTCCTGGGTGTAAGAAGTATTTAGGTAAGTTTAAAATTTTATTTGCAGTTGGAGGGTATGTAAAATTTAGACCAGCCTTTATGTAGATACGTGCTAATTGAGATAATTTAAAATAGTGTGTGTATACAGGTAAGAGTAGTGTTTTACCATTTTTAAATTCTAGATCGCTAATCAAAGCTTTCCAATCACTACCTTCCTTGTATAGTTCCAAAAACTCAATAGCTTGATGTACTAGGTCGATTGGGCTAAATACAGAGTATATATCTTCAGGAGGTAAGTTAAAAGTGCCAACTTTATACCCATCCGGTAAGTGAGTTAATAAGAACTCCCATAAATCCTCTTGAGTTTTAAAATTAGGTATAGACTTATAGAGATTTTTATGGTTATCTATTCCTTTAGCATTATAACTAAACATATCTATACCTTTGTCGTACTCACCGTTTACAGCTTTGTATATAACTTTCCTTCCTATGTCTCTAAAGTAATTTTCAAAATCCATACTAGTAATCTATTCCTTCTATTTGACCTGTTCTGTCAACGTCTTGTTCGTCTTCCTCTGCTTCCAAGTCGTCATCTAATATTACGTTGACTTGTTCTTTTACTGATTGGCTTACTTCGTTTTCGTCTCTGTCTAAGTCTAGAATTTCTAATAAGTCTGATTTCTTACCTGATAGTTCAGCTTCTTTTCTTTTAATAGAAAGGTATTGATCTTGATCCATAATAATAAGATCATTGTAAGTATGGTCTCCACTTCCTTCTACTGTAGTAACGCCTACTACTGCTTTAGTTGTCGAACAGTTAACACATACATGGTAACCTAACTCTTTTCTTTTTAATGGGAAGTCGTTGCCGCATTTAGGGCACTCAATCATTTCTAATTGCATATATAACCTTTAGTTAATTAATAATACTAAATATAAGAATAATAATTTAATCTAGCAACTTTATAGTGAAAAACTTTCTCCACATCCGCAACTTCTTTGTGCGTTTGGATTAGTCCAATGAAATCCTTTACCGTTTAGTCCGGAAGAATATTCTAATGTAGTCCCGATAAGGTATAAAAGACTCTTTTTATCTATAAGAAGATTTACTCCATTTGATTCTACTACTTTATCGTCTTCCGAAGCTTTATCCTCAAAGTCTAATATGTAAGATAAACCGGAACATCCTCCTGATTTAACTCCTACTCTTACGTAGTTTTCTTTTGGGTCTTTATTCTCTTCTATAAATATATTTAGTAGCTGCTGTGCTGCTGTATCACTTACGTTAACCATTTGTAAATAAGTTTATAGTATTCCAAACATCTTCAGGTGTTTTAAAATTTACTACCTTTTCTTCTTTACCTAATTCTATTGTGATTGTTCCGTCCCATTCTTTGTCCGGTACTAACTGATAGAGGTATAATTGAATGAGTCCAAGTTGCTGTTTATTGAAAGCTAATTTAAATAGGTTCTCAATGACTGAGAAGAATTGATCTTCGTACTGTGTCATATCCATTCCTATTTCTTCTTCCATAAAATCCCTACGCTCTTCGATTAACTTTAATTGTTCTAAAACCTCTATGAATATTTTTTTATTCATATGCTCGTTACTTGGGGATTTTTCTTTGATGCGGTAAGATAATTGATGAATAGAAAATAGGACTTGTCTGACTTTTTTTCTAGGTTCAATCATAATCTTTCTACTTCAAATAGTTTAGTAAAATCTTCTACTGGAAGATTCTTAATTTGTGCAAATCTTTCTACTGCCGTTTCAAAAGAACTAGAAGGCCAGGCCATAATAGTTTCTTTTTCAGGGTCTTCTTTACTGTAAAATCGATACCCATTCATCTGTAAACTGGTTTTAAGTTACACTTGTTCTGGTTCTGCACCAGCGTCTCCTTGATCAGGATTCTCTCCTGCTAGAGCCTTACGAATAATTCTATCGAAATATTCAATATAGATAAAGAAACCTATAATAGTTTTATCCTTTAAGTTTCTGTCTCTTTCTACTCTCATATCAAACTGACCTAATCCTTTTTCAAGTCTAGTTTCCAATTCGATTGCAATATCATTTTGTTCGGTTGGAGTCATTTGTCCAAACTGTGTTGGAATAAATTGAACCTTTACACCTTTCTTCTGAGGATCCTCATTAGTGTCAACCTTAAGCATAAATGAATGTCCAGCAAAGTTAATTTTAGCTGCTTCAGTTATAACTTCTTTTACTAATTTTTCTAATTGTTTCATATCTTAAATATAAGAAATCTTTTTCGGGTATACAAATAAATAGTTAACCTAATAACATTTTTTTACTATTTGATGATCCTTCTGTTAAAACTTGTGAATTAGCTATCATTCTATTACGGCAGTATTGGTTTATAGTCCAATCAATTCTATCGGTTAAAAACTCTACTTCTTCTTTTGTTCCGTCTAGATACGTAAACTCTACAATGTACTTTTTCATCTCTTTGTTAAATCTTCTTTAAGCTTTTCGCTTGGTTTTGGTTCTGTAAAAAATATTTTTGATTTAGGTAGAGGTAGCTGTCCTCTATGTCCTGTGAAAGATTCTTGTATTGTTAGTATACCTTCATCTCCTTTGTCTCTCCTCTTTTTAACTACATATGGTGTACATAGTTGATCTCTAATACTTCCGTTGGAGAGTTCATTATAAACAGTCTCTCCAAGTTCATTAGCTTCCTTACAGTTCTTTCTAATAAGTATTCCAGTTTCGTAATGATCATATTGATAAGGATGCCCTTCTTCGAAGTATCTTTCTAATTGTCTATTAACAATAGAAGGTTTGTCATTAAAGTAAACATACGATGTTACCATTCCTTCTACATAGATACTTTGTAGGTCTGTATGATGATGCATAGCTGTATGGTATTTGTCTTTCAAGTATCCATCAACAATAGCTGTAGGTTCGTATTGGAAATAACATTGTGAGTCCATCCATAATGAATGAGTATGTTCCGGAAGATTAGCTTTTGTTGGGTTCCATTTTAAGAACCTAGACATCATTCTAAATGACTTATCCCCTTCTTTTTCTATACCTCTTACATCCCAAAAGTCTGATTTTAGGTCTTCTCTATTTGTAAACGCTATGTACTCTACACCTCCTTTGTCATGAGTGAATGGAAAAAACCTTCCTACATCTTCTAAAGGTAGAGATTCGTCTGCAAATAGGGCTGTATATACTACTAATTTCATAAGCTGTTTATATAAGATAGTAATTGATCTTCAGGTTTCCAACCTAAACGTAATAAACTATCATCATTCTCTCTTAAAGTCTTTCTATAGTTTCCTTTCTGGTCTGGTAAGTATACTGCTTCAACATTAAACCTACTTTTAAACATATCAAATACTTCGTTGATAGAGTAGTTGACTCCTGTTCCTAATTCCCAAGCATCTTCGTGTGATTCTTTTCCAATACCAATTTTATATAAAGCGTCTACTATGTCGTGAACATGAGTAAAGTCTCTTCTCTGTTCTCCATCACCTACTATTGTAATACGTTCTCCATCTCTAACTTGACGTCTCCATATTCCTATAACTGCTGCCCAATCTCCATCTACTATTTCTTTCGGTCCATATACATTATAGAATCTAGCTATTTCTACATTTAACCCGTATACCTTTCTATACATTTTAAAGATTTCTTCTCCCATATGTTTAAAAGCTGCGTAAGGTGATTGTAATGGATCATGCCATCTTGAAGATGAACCGGCATAAACAACCTTTACGTTGTACTTTTTAGCCCAATCAGCTACAATTAAACTTCCTTCGGTATTTACTCTGAAAGTTTCTAATGGATTTTCAAATGAAGGCTGTATTCTAGATAAAGCTGCTAGATGGTAAACTATATCAAATCCGTTTCCATTAAAGTACTTTAAGAACTCTAACTCTCCTTCTTTGTATATACATCCAGGTAGTTCATTCTCTTTAAGGCCACTATCGTAATTATCTAAAGACATAACTTCATGCCCCTCTTTAAGAAGTTTATTAACAATATTTGTTCCGATAAAACCAGCTCCGCCTGTTACTAGTACTTTCATATTCTATCTATTACTTTTTTGTATCCTTGTTCCATTAATGTTTTAGAAATCTGATTACGTAACGGTGAATGATTACCTTTCCAATGAGAAGCATTTTCATCATTTCCGTATACGTCTCCTTTTATACTTCCCCATTCCTCTCTATTATCTAGAGTGTGAGGGGGTACTGCTGTTCTTATGTTTCCGTATTTATAAGCAAAACCAGACAGTTGAATATCTTCTCCGTTCTCCCAAGAGATGGGATCTTCTTCCCATAAGTACTTTAAAGTAGATCTTTTCATAAACCATGAATGTCCAACTAAGTCAACATCTTCTAGTTTATTACTTTTTATTCCATTCCAGCCATACTTTTCATGCGGGTCATAAGCATCTCCTAAATACTTAACTCCTGTTGAACCTAGTATAATATTTTCCTCTGAGTATTTTAAACAAGATTCAAACCATTTAGGTCCAGGTATTGTATCGTCATCAAAAAAAGCTACATACTCGCTTCTAGCTAATAAACCAAAAGCAAATCTACCATGAAACTTGAAATTATGATTTGCATAAGCTACCTTAACTCCTAAATTATCTATATTGTACTGTAACCCTTCTTCTGGTTTGTTTGACCATACCATTATTTCGTCTACAGGAATAGATTGTTCCCTAATGGCTTTTATCTGTTCAGGTAGGTATTGTGCTCTTTTGTAGCTATTTAGTACAACTGTTATCATAGTAAATCTTTAACTAGTTTGGCTGTATTACCTTCACCGTATGGACATTTTGTATCTATTTCGTAATTATTTAAAATCTTATAAAAGATATCAGATATCTGTTCTGGGTAATGACATAAATGTAAATGTCCTGTTTCTATACCTTCTGGTCTTTCAGTTACATCTCTACATACAATTACTTTCTTATTAAAGAATGTTCCTTCTTCCTGAAGTCCTCCGCTATCTGATATGATGAGTTTAGATTGTAACATTATATCTAAAAGTTCAGTATGAGGTAAAGACGGAACTACATTAACATGTGTTAGTAATTCTCTATGTTTTTGTACTTCGGGATGATGGTGTAGAGGAATGATAAACTCTAAGGTAGGGTTATCAATCGCTAGTTGGTTTACTTCTTTAAACCATTTATCCATCCAAATATGATTCTCCCATCTATGTAAGGTGACTAGAACTTTGTCTCCATATACTGCTTCATCTTTTAATGGCAGTAAGTTATCTAAAACTGAATTACCTACAATGTGTGTTGTTCCTAAAACTCTTTCTTGTTTTAAATTCTCAGCTGACAGTTCAGTTGGAGCAAAGTTTATATCTGCTATTCTAGATATCATTTGTCTGTACCCTTCTTCCGGGTAAGGTTGAGTCAAATCATGAGATCTTAAACCTGCTTCAAGGTGAATGATTTTTTTCTTTCTACTAAATGCTGCTAGAGCACAAGCAAGAGCTGAAACTGTATCGCCGTGAACTAAGACTGTATCGAAGTCTCCTTCTGGGAATTGAAGTAAGCAGTCACTTATGATTTGATCAAGTCTATTTGTTTGATCTCCTATTTCTATTCTATAGTCTACTTTTATATCAGCAAGTAAGTCTTTATGTTGACCGGTAAAGAGTAGTTGACAGTTATCTAAAGTCTCAACTAAAGGTTTTACTTTCAACCATTCAGGTCTTGTTCCAAAACAAATTAAGACTTTATTTACCATATACAAGTTTTTAGTGCTGTGTTACCTCCTTTAAGGTACCCTCTATTAGTTTCAGTTAAGTATCCGTTTAATGTTGAACCTATATCAAGATATGTATTCTCTTTATTCTTTTCCCAAAATTTAGCTGCTAACATGTTACCTAATGGTCCAGCACAGAATAAAAATAACTTGTCTTTATATTCTTCTATAGGAAAATTTTCTACCATATCAAAATTATCTATAAAAGCTTCCGAAGTTATAGGTATATGTTCTACTTCAAATGGTAATTCATTTGTACGAGCATCTTCTCTTGCAAATAAAACTACTTTATGGTTACTAAATTCCGGAATAAAATTCTCTTGGAAGTAAGGGTAGTTACTATTAACAAATATGTTAGCCCAAGTAAGAACATCTTGTTTTGATTCTTGTCTCATCCAGTTTACTATTTGTTCAGGTTGGCAGCACTTACAGCTAACTCCTACGTAGTATTCAGGATCTTTAAATTGGAACGATCTTATTAATTCATTCCTAATCTCAGAATGTTTTGTTGGATCAAAAGTCCAATTATCGATATTGGTTATACGTTGGTTAGCTAGTATTGCGAACTCTCCATCAGCGTATTTACTAAAACTAAACTTCTCTTTATTTTTTAGTTTAGTAAAAATGAACTCTATATCTTCCCTAAAACTATTTTTAATCATCGCTTACTGCTCTACCTTTATCTTTTTCCCAATCTTTTTCTGGTCTAACCTCTAGGTTGGTCTTCCAACCTGCAGCTATAGTATTCATAGGAGTTCCATATTTTTCTCCGTATTTTATAATAGCGTTAACATCTTTAGGAAAACAAGTTCCTCCGTATCCCATTCTACCGTCTGGTCCAGGGACATGTAAGTGGCTATCTCCTATCCTTCCGTCAGAAGCAAATCCATATAAAGCTGTCTCCCAATCAGTTCCTATTGCATCTGAAAGTCTTTTGAATTCATTCATGATAGATACTTTGGTTGCAAAGAAAGTATTGTTCATATATTTGATTAACTCAGCAGTTGTAGAGTCTGTTTCAATTATATTTCTATTCATGAATCTTTGCTCAAACAAATCTCTTACTTTTCTAGTATGCTGTCTTGGTCCTCCAAAGATAATTCTTGCTTGTGTTAACATATCTAACTTAGCGGTTCTCTCAGTTAAAAACTCAGGACTAAATACTATATTAATCTTATTATATTTCTCAGAGAGTTCTTTTGTGGTACCGGGTAGCACTGTAGATTTGATAATATAGATTGGCCCTTCTACTGCCTCTTCAAATACTTTTTCAATATAAGATAGATCTTGTGAACCATCTTTATACATTGGTGTTGGAACACAAACAAATATAAAATCACATTCGTCTACTTGTTCTTTTGTATGAGTAGCTTTTAATGGATCTACATCATAAATTCTTAAATCGGTAGTTGGTGAGAAAGCAAATGCTTGACTCTCTCCTACGAATCCGTTTCCTAATACTCCTACTTTAAATTTTTTCATACAACAGTTCAGCTGTTTTAAATTGCCATTCGTAATCGATATCAAATGACTCTAGTTCTGGTATAGTATATAAGGTAAGGTTTTCTTTTGAAAAATCTACCATAAATTTATTATTTTTTATAGTATCTAATCTAGAAGCGTAGAGACAATGTGCTGCTTCATATGTAGGTTCAATGACTTTCGTATTCATTATTGTTTCACCTACCGGCCAATCATTAATCATCTTACCTTGTTTATTCCAGAAGTACTGTCTTTTTTCTATGACTGCAAATAGATTTTCTTCCTGTTGGTTTACGAACTTTTCTATAAACCTATCAATCGTATTTATTTGAAGTAATGGATTACAACCAGAAATTAGAACTACGTACTTGTACTTAGCTGGAAGCTTATCATGCCATTCGTATATTAATTGTAAATTGTCCTCTTCTTCGGCTGATTCTTTACTTCTAACAAAATAACTGATTGGTTTATTATCTACAATCTCTATAAGCTCGTCTTCGTATATAGAAGCAAATATATTTTCGTTAGGTATATTTTTGCAGTCCAATAGCTTGTCTAATACTATACCAAATAACGTATCACCAGCAAATGGACGAATCATCTTTTGAGGTACCCTTTTACTATTAAGTCTTGCCTGAACTACAAATGCTATTTCATTTAAGTTTTTCATCCTCTAAGTTTTTCTTTAACAGCTTTTTCAGTTTCAGTTACTTTGATTTGTCCATCCCCATATGCTTTTTCTAAATCTCTTATTCCTGAAACTAGTTTAAAAAGACCATGTGGAGTAACAGAGCATGCATGATCCGATCCCTCCATATTCCTATCTAGTGTAACATGTCTCTCTACAATTGACGCTCCTAGTAGTACTGACGCTACTGTCGTACCTAGTAATATCTCATGTCCTGAGTATCCTATTTCACAATCAGGGTATTTTTCGGTTAAGGTCTTTATAGCGGATAAGTTAAGTTCTTCTACAGGAGCAGGGTAGGAAGAATTACAATGTAGTAATCCTATTGGATGAGGGTTTCTAAAAAAATGTTTAGCTTTTCTTAATACATTAACTGCTTCATCTATTTCTTCTTCAGTGGACATTCCTGTTGAAAGTATTACTCTCATACTACTCTTCATACATGAAGTAAGCAGTTTATGATTTGTTAACATAGCAGAAGGTACTTTTATAAACGGTAAATCATACTGTTTTAAAAATTCAACCGAATCATAATCCCATGGTGAAGCTGACCAAGTAATGTTTTGCTGCTTACAGTATCGATCGATTTCGTCGTATTCTTCTTTACCGAATTCAACCTTATACTTATATTCAAGATAGGTCATATCTTGACCTTGCCATCTACGAGGTTTATTTTTTTGTGCTGCAGGGACTGCTATATCGGGGTTACGTTTTTGAAACTTTACTGCATCACATCCAGCTGCTGCTGCAATATCTATTAACCGTTTTGCAATATTAATATCACCCTGATGGTTAATTCCGATTTCAGCTATTATATAGGTTTTTTTCATATCTCCTCTATCCTTCTAGATTTATCACATATCAGTAAATCATATGCAGGTTTTTCTCCTACACTTAAGAAGTGGTACTTACATCCCCATTCCTCTAATTGATTTTTAGTAACTTCGTACCAGTCTTCCCCAGTTCTTGAACCTCTAGCAGTCCAGTATGTAATTAAATGTCCCTGAATATAGAGTCTATTAATTTTATCTATATTAATTTGTATAGGTCTTGCTAAGTTGTAGTTAAACTTATCTTCTCTGTACTCATAATCACAGATAGTTTCATCTATATCTACGTATATATTACTTTTTGGTTTCATAATGTATCGTAGTATGCGTTTTGTTTTTCTTGTCTTTCTATATCTTTTGGATGGTATAGAGCATACTCTTCCTCCATTGGTAACATCCCGTGTATTTTAAATCCATCCAATACTTCATGAACTTTATTTTTCCACTTAATATCAGGATGTCTTCTATAGATTCTCATTTGCCAGTCTGCCCAGTTAACCCAACCTTTTTCATTTACCGTCCATCCCCATTTCTTAATATGCTCTTCTGTTAATCCTTCAACAGTATTAATTCTAGAAACTCTTAACATATCAACTGTAGGGTTAGCCTCTAGTATATTAGGTAGGTTATCAATGAGAATTTTATTAGGCAATTCATCGGCATCAATCTGAAAGATATAATCTCCTTCACAGTATTCTGTCAATTTATTTTTCCAATCAGCGAAATGGCCATCAAAGAATCCTCTCCAGAACTGAACATTTGGGTATTTACTTTGTTTAGTTAACCAGTTGGCTACTTCTTGGTCACCGTTCTTCTGATCAAAGAGTATAACAATCTCATCTTGAGTTCTTTTATTCTCTCTAAGAAAGTTAACAAGCTTTTGTATTTCTACAAACTCATTACATACTGTTATTGCGTAACTAATTTTCATTTACTCTCCTATTTCGTAGAAACCAATTAACTCTAAAGCATCCATAAACTCTCTTTGACCGTAATGTTTAATGCCAGCCATATCCATTTTATATGTCTGATCGTTAGGGAAGTTTTTTACTTTTCTTTCCTCCTCTGTAATCTTAATAGCTTTTACTGCAGCCCATTTCCATTCCTTTTCTGATGTACCATCTAAGAATACCATTCCTTTTTCTGGTAATGTCATTGTTGCTGGAGCCCATACTTTTTTAGTATCGTCTGTGAAGAGTAGATCTTTGTAAAGAGTTGGAGAAGTTTCTATTAAGTCCCCTACTACTTTTCCTCCTTCATTCATTAGAGTTGAGGTTGTAAACCCGCACCCCATACATAACCAGGTAGTTGTTGATTCGTCTATGTGCTGTTCGTAACATGCGTTTCCTCCGCATCGTTTACAGTCTACTAATTGATCTTTCATAACTATAATTTTGGTAAATCTAATTTTGGTAAATTTAATTCTATCTGTTTAGTAAATTCTGGAACGTATTGGTCTAATGTTCTACCTAATACTTCTACCATCTTTTCGTAACTAAACTCTGTTCTACTTTTATGTCCTTGTCTCTTAGATAAAGATAAGAACTTTTTGTAGTCTTTGTGTACTGTTTTTAAAATTCTTCCTACTGCTGCTTCATCTGCACTAAACCATTTAGCTTCGGTAAGTATCATATCCTTAGATGCTGCTGATGGATGTACTGGTGTTAACTCCCCGCTTACTAGGTTTGTAAATTCTTTATCTAAAAAGTCTACATGTCCAGACCAACCTGAAGCTATGATAGGTTTATTAACAAGGCTGAATTCCAATAACGGTCTTCCAAATCCTTCTCCTTTAGTAAACGAAATCATCGCTTTTACTTTTGGATGATTGTAAAGTTCATTCATTTCCGAATCACTTACATCTCCATGGAAGAGATAGATGTTTGGTAAGGTACCTTTAACTGATTGTCTAATTTGTTCTATCTTATCTAATACTGCTTCTCTATCCGTAATAGAAGTAGTAACTTGACTAGTCTTTAGAATCAAAGCAGGTGCATCTTTTTTATTCTTAAATGTCTCTAAGAAAGATTTAATCATATACCCTACATTTTTTCTATCTTGACCAAAGTCACCATTTAACCAATGACCTACAAATAAGAAACAAAATGATTCTTTTATAGGAGATAAGTCTAATGAACTTGTAGTCGGAAAGTATTTAGTTAAATCAGCTCCTTCTAATAAAACCTCCATAGGAGATGTTAATCTTAATTCTCCAGTAGGTTGTTTTGTTTTAGTATCCTCTTTAATATACACAGTATCTAAAAAAGTCTTTTTACTATGTTCTGATGATACTAGGTTTAGATCCATTCTATTACATCCTTCAATCCAAGTATTATGAACTAATGTAGTTTCCATTCCAGCGGTAACTCCTAGGTTAAACTTACCTACTTTTTGAAACTCATTCGGTACTGTAATCTGTACCCATAAGTCTGGTTTAACAGTCATGTTAGGTATAATTCTAGAACTTAAATCATCTTCATTATGATCTTCTAAATAACCAAATCTAGTGTTACCCCATCTTTGAGATAAAACCTTTACGTCGTACTTATCTAAATCGATCAAAGCTTTTACAAAGTCTCTTGCTCTTGCTCCGTATCCTGAATATGTGTCTATAGGGCAGCTTACTACTGCTAATGGTTTACTCATCTTAATAACCTGTTAATTTATGTGTAACTTTCTTTAATGGTCTTGGACCAGCTTTATGAATTTCAAAACTTGGTCTAGGTTTAAATGTTTTGAATCCTTCATCCATAACCTCTATAATGTTCTTACACATTGTATCGGCTGACATTTGAGATTCGTCTGAAGTAACCCATTCTCTACCTTTCAGTCCGTTTTTGATTCTCTCTTCTGTAGATAAGTTATATACTTTCTCTAAAGCTATGGCTACATCTTCTGATGAAACTCTGTCGTCAAAAATATATGGAGTAGAAGGTGAACCTGTTAATGAGATGTTTGATGGGAAGACTGGTTCAACCCAATCTCCGCATTGTTTAATTGTACCTCTATGATTGGAAGGAAAGTCAGAACTAAAATCAACCCAGTTACCATTACCGTCTTCGAATCTCATTTGATCTTGCATTCCTCCTGTAACAGCACCAACTATCATTGTACCTGCCATCATAGATTCTGTCAAAGATAATCCCCATCCTTCATTAGATGAGATTAACATAGTAACATCAGCCATGTTGTACATCATATTCATCTGGGCTGTATTAATCTTAGCCTGAGAGAAATAAATGTTAACATATTCTGGATCTGTTAATGCTTCTTTTACAGCTCTTAGATCAGTTCCATTTTGATCTACTGCTGCTGTATGCATCACTAAAGCACATTTCTTAGCTGCTTCTTTTCCTATTCTGTCACAGAAGAATTTATAAGATAGAATTACGTCTCCTGGTCTCTTTCTGTTAATGTTTCTTGAGTTAAAGTAAACTACAAACTCTACATCCTTATTTGGAATAGTATCTTGTTTAAACTTAACTAAGTCTGGATATAATTTATGATCTTTTGTGATAGGAAAGAAGTCGTTACTGTTAATACCATGAGGTACATACTTAATGAGTTTATTTTTAGCTTCTTCTCCTAAAACTAATTCGTTAATATTTTTAGTTTGTTTAGAGATTGCCATTAAGACATCTACTGAGTCGTAATAGCTTTTATTATACATCGGTGCAGGATAGTCATCCCAGATGTTTAACCACATAATTGGAATTTGAGATCTAATCTCTCTTTCGATTTCAAACAGCCATGTCCAGTATCTTGGATCCGTAAAGATAAAGATAGCATCTGGTTTTTCTTGTTTAAGTAACCTTCTAATCAATGTAGCATCTCCATAGCCGTTATTAGGCATTACTTTTACAGAAGCATCCTTTATACCGGTACGGTTATTTATGTCTTCTGACAGGTCAAACACCTTTCCTGCGTCTGGATGCTGTAAAGCTGCTCCTACTTGAAACCAATTAAAATGTTGTGCTGTTCCAACTACAAACTCTCTTGCCATAGTAGCAATACCGGAATGCATTCGAATATCATCACATAAAAGTAAGACGTTTTTTCTTTCGTCTTTTGGGATATAACCAAATTTGTCAGTCATTATTAAAGTTTAATGTTATTCTGTTTGTGTACTTTTTCACGGAAGTCTCTATCAGTAAGATAAAGATAAATTGCACGATCTGCAAGCTTTTTAAATGAAAAGTTGTTTTGTAATGATGCCATCTTGAATTCATCAAATAATGGCTGTGTGATTTTTACCGAGGTAAGTTTTTCGTCTTGTTTCATAACTAAATTGTTCTATATATAAATATATATAAATTATAAAACAGCATCAGGACATATCCTCATTTTCTTAAAAGCACAAAACATACATGTACTTTTCGAAGGAGAAGTTGGATAGTCTTTATCAATATACTCACCATCTATATCGACTGCTGTCTCTACAAAATTATTCATTAGTGATACTGCTTGACCTCTTTTAATCTTTCCGGACGGAGGTCTAAATTGCTGTACTCTACGTTCCATTGCAGCAAACTCAGCATCTTTTGGTACCTTACGTTTCAGTATAAAGTACTCTACATTTATTTTATCAATTGGAATATCAAACTGCTTGGAAAAGAACTCTTTATAGAGTAGAATTTGTGCAATCTTGTTATCGTCCTTCTTAGCGTAATCATTCCATCCTGAAGTGGAGGTTTTAATATCAATGATTGTCCATTCATCTAATACTTCACTATAAAATACTAAATCGATGAAGCCTTTAAACTGTACTCCAGGGCGTAATTCTTGGTATAGTAGCGTCTCTACACCGGCCAAATAAGTTCCCTTAGTACTAAAGTACCCACCTCTTTTTTTCTTTAAAAAGTTTAAGATGTGTTTGCCGTCTAAGTAAAACATATTCATTTCCTCTAATGAAGTAAATTCCTGAAAGCTATTCTGTGCTTTAGTAGATTTATATGCTTTAACCATATTCTCATACAGTAAAGCATCTAAGTCCATCTCATTAGCAGTTTTAACTTTATCGTAATACAAAGTTGTCAACCAAGTCTGAATAGTTTCATGCATTGCAGTTCCAAACATAGCATGAATGGAACCTTCATAAGGAGCTAATTTCTTAACGTACTGTAAGTACCATTGTTTTTGACAAGAAGCGAAAGAATTTAACTGTGAGTAGGAAATGTGTTTGTTACTCTTTGGGCTCTGCTTTAGTTTGCTTTCCCATACTTCCTTTACTAACTTTGGTAACTTCTTCGGCATAACTTGTTTTTAATCGTTCAACATACAATGTAGCATCCATCAATTCTTCTTGTAGATGCTGTAACCAATCAAGGAAGTTTAGATCTTCTCTTTCTAAAGTAGTATTGTACTTTTTGATCCCAGTTTGAGATCTTTGTTCAAATGCTTTTTTTACTGATTGGACATACTTATCTGTTTTTACAGTCCCTGCTGTACTGTCCATTGTCCATGTTCCGTAAATATCGCTATTTTTACTCATAACTAATTAATTATCTATACTATAAATATAAGAAAAGAGTCGTCGTTAGACAACTCTTTTACATATTTTGTTTAAAAAAAGTTTTAAAGTTTTACTGTCTTCTGTCCTTGTATGAACTGAGATTTTCTTACTTTAACAATTTCTCCTCCTTCTAAAAGTAATCTATATCCACTAGGTAAGTGTTGAACTATTCTAACTACCTTCACCTCGTTTGATTTTTTTACTTCTTTAACTTTTTTAACTTCTACTGGTGCAGGAGCTTCTTCAGGAGTTTGTTCAGCTATTTCCTGTACTTCTTCTTGAGGTACAAAGATTGGCTGCTCTTCAAAGTTTAATTCTTCACTCATTGTTATATTGTTTTATGTTTATTAATAAATATTGGTAAAGTTATATTACATATAGATTATCTTATCCTCATCTCCTTTATCAACCCATCCTTGGGTGCCATCAGAGAATTCTACTCTTCTTTTAGAAGGAGTTTTTTGAAGTATACGGGTTACTTTTTTTTCTTTTATTTCAGTATCGTCCTCATTCAATGTTCTCCATTCTTCTTCTCCTGTAACGGTTTCTGGATCTATGACTTCTATTTCTTTAGGGTCAAGGTCTTCCATTATCTCTTCTTCGGATACTAATTCATCTCTACTAATTTCTTTATATTTTTCAGCAGCTCTTTTAAGATCTCCGTTAGGTTCTTCTTCATCTAAATCATCCCATTCACTAAAATCATCTTCTATTTCTCCATAAAGGTTCCATTTAGGTTTGGCCTGATCAAAAGCGAAGTTAGCTGCTATTACAAGTGATATAGCTAAAGGATCAAATACAAATATGATTACAAGGAGTAAGATGTTTATAATCTTATCCATCGGAGCTCCTGTAAGTCCGGAAAGGTACTGTAATGGTCCTAATTCTCCGGCTACTTCTGTATTGTTATCTAAATCTAATATCTGAAGTTGGTATTTTTGTAAGCTATCTGCTGCTATTTCTCTTTTAGCTTGTACTTGTTTTCTATTCTCCTCTTCAACTCCGATACGCTGCTGGGCAAGTCTAAGCTCTGCAGTAGAGATGGTGGTTCTAACGCCTCCAACCACCGATGTGTCCTTAATTTGGATTGCGGTAGATTTTGCGTTACTGAGAGTAGAAATATTGCTAGAGATTCTTTCAAGTTCGCCATCATATCTGATAACATCTTTTTCATAGAAATCTTTCTTTTGGGTTAGGAATGCAGTTTGATTCTCTTTAACTGTTAATTGCCTGTATGTGTCTTGATATGCCGCACTTAAAAATCCATATATACCCATACTAGTAATCAATACTAGTACAAAGGCTGCAATGGAGAGATAGGTTCTAAGGTACTTATTTAATGTATCCCAGTATTGGTAAAGAAGTGAAGCGATAACAAGCTTAGCTACCTCTAATGAACCAGCCATTATTGTTACCTCTAATGCTGCTCCTGCAAATAATTTACTTAGTCCACTAACAGAATAAAATGCTGCTGATGCTGATACTGAAAGTGCTGCTAACGCAATTATGGTAGGTAGTGTATTTCTTTTTATAGTTTCAATCATTATTTCAAAAGTAATGCGCCTAAAATTAAGACTGGTGTACCTATTGAGAATAACTTATTTTTAAACTTCTCTTTCTTAAGAGCTTGTTGTAAGTCTTTAGAAAGTTTTTCTTGTATCTTAAATTGCTCATCTTTAGTAATTAATATTGAATTTAAATTAAGTACTTGAGATTTAAAATTAAATATAATGCTGTCTTGAGTAATGGATTTAGTTTTTAGTGTTTCTATAACTAATCTAGATACAGCAAGTTCTTTCTGTAAGCCATCACCTATTATCAGATCCTTCACCACTAGTCGGGCTATTGGTTCCTGTAGGCGTACTACTTGAATTGTATCTTTCTGTGAAAAAGCTTTGAAGCTCAGACAGAGTAAGACTACTAACATTACGTAGTTTTTCATCCGTTCTTCTTTTTATTATTACTATACTATTTTCTAGACTATCTACTTCTTTGTCATACCTAGCTAATGCATCTTCTAAAGTTTTTAGTTCTACATTAAGTGTTTTATTTTGACTATGAAGCGAATCTACTTTTTTCTCAAGATCTACTATCTTATTAAGATAGGAAGAGGTATCGAACTCTTTTTGTTTATATAACAAATAGAATATAGCGACACCTGCTAGACCTAATATTAATGTATTTCTTGTGCTCATAACTTTAAGATAGGTATTTATTTCCTATTAGACAACTATAAGATGTCTTTTGATTCAATTAACGTATAGGTAAATGATTTACCGTACAAGTCTGCTGCTTTGTGAGCTAATTCCATAAGTAGTTTAAAATCACTATTTGCTGCTATTACCTGACACCCTGCAGACCATTTGTCAACTTGAGTGGACTTTCCTCCTTCTTTAGCTGTAGCTCTATGAATGTTGATTCCAAAAATACCTTCTTTGATATTTTCTTCTAACATATCATAATCACCGTCTTTGTTATTATCTCGGTAAACTTTGACAGGTTTCTGTTGTTTTAGAGCCTCGTATTTACCTTGATGCATTCCAATAGTATGGGAACCTCTATACTGACCTGGGCATAGTATTGCTACTCCGTCTTCATTAAGTAAATTCCTTTCCCAATGAGAACCTGGATCGGTAGTTGCATCGAATTCATGATACTTCTGTACTCCGTCTACTTGGTAAGATACTGTAATTAAGTCATCAAATCTATTAGTAACTTTACCTTTAGTGTCTGAGTTTCTAACTCCTATAATATTAAGGTTGTAGTTTCCTCCTTCGAAGAATTTATATCCTTTTGATTCAACTGCTTTTTTTATTTTCTCTGCTGAAAACTTCATAATCTGCTTTTACTAGTCTAGTTTTGAAAATCCATTTGGTACTACTCCTTCACAAATAAGTGTTGCTACTATTGGAGATACTACTGAGCCTACAAATAAACCTACACCTGCCGGTGTGGATAAAGCTGCTGTTGCATATATTGGGTTTGCTTGTCCTACTACATTCGTAAGTACCTTTGTAAGTAATTTTTTATTGCAAGCTCCTTTTACTCCTGGGATTAAGAATATTCCATCGGCTAAAAGGTTACCAATTACTGTTGATACTGCCGCCATTGCTGCTTTTTGACCCATGGTGGACATTGCTGTTATCATTGTTGCACTGATAGTTGTTGATGTTACCGTTCCAGGGTCAGCTGGTGCTGGTTTAGGAGTGAAATACATTACACATCCAGTTGTTAATGCCATATTTAATCCAATGTAACAAGCATTTTGGTCTAACCATTCAACAGCATCTTCTGCTGCGTCTTTAATATCTTCTGCCACATCTTCTACTACTTCTAGTCCATCTTTAGCAAATTCGATTGCCTGTTTGCTTCCTTCTTTCCAGGTATCAGAAGCTACATCTAATCCTTGTTTGGCTGCTTCTTCAGTATTTTTAGCTACTACATTAGTTGTATGAACTATTGCTTTTTTAGAATCAGTATAGATGTTTGTAGTTGTCTTTGCTACTTGATTGGCTACTTTAGTAGTTTCTTTTGCAACCGTGTTAGCTGCATCAGTAGTTTCTTTTGCAACCGTGTTAGCAGCTTTAGTAGTTTCTTTTGCAACCGTGTTAGCAGCTTTAGTAGTTTCTTTTTTAATACTATTTGCAGCTTTTTTAAACCAATTTGACATAATCTTTCTTTTTTTTAATTTTTATTATTATTACTATTATTCATACCGAAGTATGTTCCTATTATTCCTATAAGTCCTGTAATTGTTATTTGTAATAGGTGTATTACAGAATCATCAATAGGTCTATTTTCCTCTAATGCAACTGCAAAATCTCCTACTACTATAAAACCTAATAGTATTAGAATACCTATTGCTAGTATATTTACAATCCTGTCTTTCAATAGTAGTTACTGTTTATTCTTTTTTTCCAAATATCTTACCTGCTTCAGCGATACCAAATGATCCTAAAGTAATTATGACAAATGAATTATAAATAAATTCGTTTACTACTAAATCTTTACCCAGAAATCCTGAGACTATATCTGCAATTGCAAATACAACCATCACTGCAAATGATGCAAAACCTACTACGTTTTTTTCGTTGATGTCGTTTTCATCCTTAAACATATCTCTAAAAGCCATCCATTTACGTTTTAAATAATTTAACATAAATAACATTTTAAGTGTAACATTCCTTTTATATAAATAGTCTTTTTTGTACGCGGAAGGGGGTTCCTACACCCCCTCTCGCTTCCTACAACGAAATCTATTACTAGAGATCGTCCTCCGTATTGTATATATCCTCCTGTAATCCGGAGTAATTATTTCCCATCGAGGCTTTTAATTTCCTTTGGTAAGAACTCTCCGTTGACGGATCCGCATTTTGTACAAGCGAAAACGGGTATTGGGATGTAGGCCGGTTGACCTGTTCCTGTAAGGAGTCCTGATGCTTTTCTAAGTACGAGCTGTTGTTCGAAATATCCGTTTCCGCACTCGTCACATGTAACCCCTGTCGTTTGATTGATGTCGACATTTAAATTTTGTTGCATATTAATTATTTCTTTGCCTTACGTGGCTTTCTATAATAATCTCCATTAGAATTTGATTCTGATAAAGATGCTCCTCCTGCTGGTTTAACAGTGTTAGTTTTCTTTTTAGTAGGTGCTTTTGGTGTTACCTTTTTAGCAGGCGCTACTACTTCTTCTTTTTTAGCTTTAAGTTTCTTTGCAATAAAAAATGCTGCTGCTGCTAAAGCTACGGCGATTAAAATAAATTTCATATTATTTGGTTTGTTTTGGTTTTCTTCCTCTTCTTGGTTTTTTCTTTGCAGCGTCTACTACATCTCCAGCCTGATTGATTACCTCTTTAGCTGCATCTTTAACATCTCCGAGTTCTTCTTTAACTCTTTTTGCTCTTTCTTTAACATCTTGAATGATTTCTTTCCCGTCTTCTACTGCATCCTCTACAGCATCAGGAATACCGTCATTATCTTCGTCTTTAAATTTTTTGAAGAATTTTGTTGCTACGAAAATACCACCGGCAACTACTACTAAAATTAAAAGGATTATTCCAATTGTTTTCATAAATGATTATTTGTATTTATTATAAATATACTATTTTAAAGGAATCTTAGCGGGTTTCCAATATGTCCCGTATTTTTCTTCAATATAAAAGTATAATTCTATTAGCTCTAAGTCGGTATTCATTACCTCTTCTTCGTACTGTTCCTTAGTAAGTTTAAACGTCTGTAAGAATCCTCTTTCAAGTTCCTGAAGTTTATTAGCTTCGTCCTTTTCAAAGTCTTCTAATAGTCTTTTACGTCTAGCTCTATCTAAAGAAGTCTCTTCTACATACCTTCCGGTATCCCTATAAAGCTCTCTCCATTTGTCGTTCATTCTATGTTCTACAACTTGGGCTTCATACTTAAACGAACCTATATCGAAATCACCGTTAAGTATTCTATCCTTAAATGGATGTCTAGAAGTAAGAGGTTTATTCTTTAACGTATAACTTCTCCACCACATAAACCTATCGTAAGGTTTTTTGAAGTAGTTAGTAGTTAGGTGATCTTCTAATTCTTCTAGACTAGTAGTCGGACTATAGGGTAGATTTATATTCATACTTAAAGATAAGAAGAAATTTCTTTAGCTCCAACTTTTTCAAAGAATTTCTGTGCCCTATAGTTCCACTTATCACAATAAAGTCTGATTTCTTTATACGGTGTATAGTTGAAGCAATGTAGGATAAATTTTACTGGCATCCCAGCTTCTCTTCTATCACTAACAAACATATTATAAAGATAGTCTTCATCAAACCATACATGCCCTAAAGCTCCTTTTTTATCACGAAGTAAAAATAAAACTTCATTATTAGAGAACCGTTTTTGGGTTTCTTTTAAATCCCACATTTGATCCCATTCTATTTCTCTATTGAAAGCTTCTATACTTTCTTGTATTTCCTTAATAAATTTGAAAGAATTAGAATTGGTTACCTGTACGACTCCTTTTACCTCCCCGTACGGCATTCTATTTTCAATACTGTACCAAATTTTATCTTCCACTCTGTAAAATTCTAGCTGCTTCTAATATAGATGCTTCTGAGTATTCAATTAAAATATTGTAAGCTAGTTTTTTATCTCCTTCACTTAAGATAGGTTTTTTAATTAGCTCTCTATCTGAGATGTCACCTAGAAAAGGTCTTCTAGTGACAGTTTCTCCTTTATCTGGAGATTCATAGATATAGGTTGTTTTTGGACCAGTGGTTGATATTCTACCTTCTTCTACTAACTCTTCGTACTTTTTAATTGAATCACTCATAACATTTATTTTATTTATTTCCAGTTAAAATTGTTACCCATCGCTCCCCATTTTGAAGTTTCAAAGAACATTGGTTTCTTTAAATCTAGAAACTCTATGATTCCTTTTGGAGATAAATCGTAATCTTTAATTTGTATATCTTTACCGTCTACCTGTGCTAATGCCTGTAAAGGTTGATCATACCCAATAGCATAAGATAGCTGAACGATAACTTCACTTGCTTTATACTTTTTGAGGTAGTCTACAGCAACACGTCTTGCCATATAGGCTGCCGATCTATCTACTTTAGTTGCATCTTTACCTGAGAAAGCTCCTCCTCCGATTGGCACTCTAGGTCCGTAATTATCAACGGCTAATTTTCTTCCAGTAACTCCTGCATCTGCATCAAAACCTCCTTGTTTCCAATCTCCGGCTGGATTACAGTGAAGTTCTTTAATTGTGTATTTTTCTCTTTTGAAAAAATCTGTACACATAGTTTCTAAGTCTGCTTTTGGAGCATTTTGAAATGACGCTACAACCCTAACACTCTTACCGCTTAATGTAACTTGTGTCTTTCCATCGAATGGATACTTTCTGTATATCTCTCTGTTTAATTTTCTAGCAAGGTAGTACTCTTGAGGTACCTGTTCGTTGTTATCGTTACAAGCATAACCTATCATAATACCCTGATCACCAGCTCCTCCGGTATCTACCCCTTGGGCTATTTCTGGTGATTGAATAACTAGGTTAATAGTTACGTCTGTGATACCTGTTAGGTTAGCTACATAAGCTTTAATAGTAGAGTCATTTACTTTAGTTTTAGATGTAACCTCTCCTGTAATAAATACTTTACCATGACCTCCCATGGTTTCGATTGCACATCTAGAATCTGGATCACCGGCTAAATAAGCGTCTAAGATTGCGTCTGATACTCCATCACATAATTTGTCTGGGTGTCTTGGTGATACGAATTCTGCTGTTCTAATTTTCATAAATACTTTTCTTTGAATAACTTTTTAAAGTTGTTATAACCTGCTGCTGCGTTTGCTTGCCAGTCTTCTGTTGAGCCATCATCACTAACCCACTTATACAAAGATAAGGAAATTCTTTCGTTCTGACAAACTTTTGCTATGGAATATCCTTCCATATCTACAACATCACATTTTTTTATATTTTCTACATAACTTTTACTGTAGACTTCTGATGTATCATAGAAAGTATCTGTAGTGAAAAGTTTGTAAGGTGAATTTGTAATCTCTATAGGGTCGTGTTCAGGAACTACACATCCATAGAAGTCATCATATACGGTTCCTATTTCTAGAACTTCACCTCTTTTATGATTTTTAAGATTACCGCAAGAACCGAAATTAATTACACGGGAAGGTTTTCCACCACCGTGGGCCAGTTTATGATTCTCTATAAGCTTTTTTGTATTTAAAGCTGCTTCTACTTTTCCAACTCCTATAATATGAATTGGAATACCAAATAACTCTCTATCATGATGTTCGAGTTTGGTTGCTGATACTAATAAGATATTACGCATTTTGTTTTATGGTCTTTTACGATTCCTATATCCAATAAACATAGAGAATCGATTACTTGATATCCGGCAAAATCTGCTAGTTCTTCTGCTGCTTTCATTGTCCCTCCTGTAGCGTAAACATCATCTACTAAGACAACATTACCCCAGCCGCTTTCCATTTCAATTATATCTGAACCGTATTCAAGATCATATTCAGTTCTACATAGGGCTGCTCCTCTATCGGGAAGTTTACCTGCTTTACGAATCATTTTAAATCCTTTCAGGTTGATTGCTGCTAAAGCAGCTGCAAATATAAATCCTCTTGATTCGATTCCAACAAAGTAATCTACTTTATCCATATCAATGAGTTCTCCCATCGCATATATTGCATCATAGAATGCTACTGAATCTTGTAATAGGGGTTGGATGTCTCGGTATAAAATACCTTCTTTAGGAAAGTTTGGAACCTCTTTGATATAACTTTTAAAATCCATTTATTTACCTCTTCCGGCTTTTTTTACAACTTGTTTAACAACATTTTTTCCTTTGCTGTTTTTAACTTTACTTTTACTTGTACTGGGTGTTAGGCTGTTGCCAAAAAATTTAGAACTCATTTGATTTATGTTTTGGTTATCATTCCACGATTCCTCGAAAAATATAAAGTCTTGCATATTAATAAATATAAGAAATCTTTTCTTCTAAACAAAAAAAAAGAGGCTAAATAGCCCCTTCTTTATAATTTATTACAACCTGTGTTGCACCAAAATCTTTCTCGACCCAGACTTTTTTACCTTCCAGATACATCACCCGCAGGGTAACGCGATTATTCTCGTCATATTGTGTCCATATACCGTGGGGTTTAAACACTCCATCTACCTTTGTATAGATACCTTTTTGTGTCGGTGCTCCATCAAATTTAATGGTGACTGCTACGGTATTTTCATTTACTACTTTATAGGTCTTTTCCTGTGCAAGTCCTATGGCAGATACAAGCATTGCTAATGCAAATAAGATCTTTTTCATATGCCGGTGTTTAGGGGTTATGTTAATAAATAGTCCAAAATTGAACTTCTCTTGAACTTCTCTTAAACTAAGATAACACAATTTTAGCAGGATGGCAACTATATGGCAATAAAAAACCCCACCGGTTGAGGGTAGGGTTAGTTAAAAATGCGCGTGGCACCTTCGGTGCGGGAGAGAGAAACGCCCCCGCCCCTCGGATTACTTAGACTCTTCTACGGAAGCTTTACGGTAGTCGGTAATCAATTTCTTGATCTCTCCTGCTGCCTTACGAGCTCTCTGTTGAGATGCTTTAGTAGTTCCTGCATTGTTTTCTGCTAACTCTGTAAAGTTAGCTTCAATTGCTTCGAATAATTCTTGTTTTTTTGACATAATCTTAATTTTAAAATTTAATTTATCCTAATAGCATGTTTGGATCCATACCATTACTTTCTTTTTTGTTTTTCTCTGGTAAGTTAGAGACTACTGCCTCTGTAATCAACATCGTACCAGCAACCGATGCTGCATTTTCTAGTGCTAATCTTGTAACTTTGGTTGGATCAATAATTCCTGCTTCAAACATATTAACTGTTTTGTCAGCTCTTGGGTTAAAACCTAACCATTTATCTTTAGAGTTTTGTAACTCTGTATCAATTTCTCCTATCTTATCTGAAGTAAAACCTGCGTTTAATAAGATTTTTCTGAAAGGAGCTTCGCATGCATTCAATACAATTTGATATCCTTTGTATTCATCTTTAGATTCAATTGAGTCTAATCTACTTTCTAGCATTGTGGCTGCATTTAGTAATGCAATTCCTCCTCCAGGTAAGATTCCTTCTTCTAAAGCTGCTTTGGTTGCATGTAGTGCATCGTCAACTCTATCTTTCTTCTCTTTCATCTCTACTTCTGTCATTCCTCCTACGTGAACGATTGCAATACCGCCGATGAATTTAGCTAATCTATCTTGAAGATTTTCTTTTTCGTATGGAGATTTAGTATCATCAATTTGATTTTTAATCTCTTCTACTCTTTGGGTAATCTTCTCTTCATCTCCTTTAGCGTCAATGATGGTAGTAGTATCTTTACCTACTGTAACTTTATTAGCTGAACCTAACCAATTAGTGTCAAACTTCTCAAATCTCATTCCTTTCTCTGATGAGATTACTTGACCCCCGGTTAAGATTGCGATATCTTCTAGGACTGCTTTTCTTCTATCTCCAAAGTCAGGAGCTTTAACTGCAGCTACAGATAAGATTCCTCTCATTTTGTTAACTACTAGTGTCGATAAAGCTTCTCCATCTAGGTCTTCAGCAATTATTAATAAAGATCTGTTCTGCTGTGAGACACTTTCTAGGATTGGAAGTAACTCTTTGATTGCATTTAACCTCTTGTCGGTAATTAAAATCAACGGTTTTTGAAGAACAGCAGTCATGGTAGAGTTATCCGTAACGAAGTATGGAGACTTATAACCGCGATTGAATTGCATACCTTCGACTGTTTCGAGATATGTTTCTCCTGTTTTGGATTCTTCGATTGTAACAACACCATCTCTTCCTACTTTATCCATAGCAGTAGAGATCAATTCTCCAACTTCTGTATCGTTGTTGGCTGAAATTGTAGCGACTTGTTTTAGCTGTTCTTCATCCGTTATTTCTTTTGAGTAATCAGTTTCTAAAAACTTAACTACTTCTTTTACTGCTTTATCAATACCTCTCTTAACGTCTACTGCATTTGATCCTGCATCTAAAGAATCAATACCGTCATTAAGAATAGTTTGTGCAAGTAAGGTAGATGTTGTTGTACCATCACCTGCCTGTTCTGCCGTCTTAATAGAAGCTTGTTTAACAATCTGTGCTCCTAAATTCTCTACTTTATCTTTTAGTACAATAGATTTAGCTACTGTTACACCATCTTTCGTAGATACTGGATTACCCATATCTTGTTCGATGATAACATTACGGCCTGATGGACCTAATGTTGCTGTAACTGCATTTGCTAATTTATCTACTCCGTCAGCTAGTTTATTTCTAGCGTCATTTGAAAATGTAATTTTCTTACTCATATCTATGCTTCTTTTACAACTGCTAAAATTTCTCTATCTTGTGCGATATAATACTCTTCACCTTCGAAATCAATTCTTAATGTTCCGATTTTAGGTACAAGGACTACATCTCCTACTTTACAGGATCTAACTGTAATAAGTTTAGAAGGGTCAAGTTCCGACTGACGCCCTGGACCTACTGCTAATACTTCTCCCATTTCTGGTTTCTCTTTTCCTAAATCTGGAATTACGATTGAACCGTAAGTCTGTTCTCCTTCATCAATAGGTTTGATGAGGATTCTGTCGTTTGTTGGTTGTAACTTTTTACTCATTGTTTATATTTACGTCTGTTATTTCTTTTACTAGGTAGTATACTCCATTCGAGTTAAACATTGTATCACAGTGAAGAAGTTCTCTCCAAGCCTTTAATCCGTCTACGTTACCGTTAACTTGAGACTCTTTAATTTTTCTAACTACTTGATACAAGTTTCCTCGAACTTCTATAACCTCTTTGTTCATTATATTAATATATGAAGATTTATTTAAAGATCAAACCCTAGAGCGGAATTAATCTATTTTATTTTAAGAGTCTTTACTTCTGACCCTTTAGCGTATGGAATTGCAATCTTTAGTAATCCGTATTTAAATTCAGCATCAGCTTTACTTAAATCAAATTTACTATCGATTTTCCATCCTAAATTAAACGAACGTTTGGCTATACCTCTGTGGATATATTTTGCCTCGTCGTCTTTATCTACTTTATTGTAATTTACCCGTAATGTATTATTTTGAGTCTGTACCTCGAGCTCTTCTTGAGAAACTCCTGTACAAGCGATGTCGAACACTAGATGTGTCTCTGTCTCGTAAATGTCTACTGGGTGAGGAAGTTTGGATTCTGCTAGTGGTGCGTAACCATTGGCTGTTTGCAAAAAATTGCGGACTAAAATGTCGAACGGATTTCGTTCATGTAAAAAAATGTTACTCATAATGATGTAATTTGTGGAGTCCTAAGATCTCCGGTTAATTTAAAAGTTGAAAGCTCTAGGGTCAATCTTCTTTAATATAAATATACTTGATTTTAATTTTTAATGTCCATCCGCCCAGTTATTTGCAATTTCTGGTGGTGCTTTTAGGGTTACTCCTGGTAGTACAGTCGTAGTTTCCATTATATGCTGTACATGAGGTGCAAACATTTCTGCATCTTTTTCTGATACATTCACAATAAGTTGATCATGGACCTGTGCCTGACATTTAGCATCTATTCCTAACTCTATAGCTTTTCTATTAATCTGTACCGCTGCACGGTTTACTACTGCAGCTGCTAATGATTGAAGTTGGAAGTTAAGGCAGTTATTAAGTCCGTTTCGGTAATCTCTATAAGCTTGTATTACTACTTCTTTACCGTATTTAGCTTCTAACTCTTTTCTAAATCTCCAATCCATCATACGGTCTTGAAACTTCATATAAGTCTTCTGAACTTTAGGTAAGTGTCTAACTCGTCCTACATAGTTTTTAATGTAACCGTGAGCTTTGACTTGAAGTCTAGAATTCTCTCTCCATTCTTTAAGCTGAGGAAATCCATCTAAATAACCTTGAACTAATTCTTCAGCTTTCTTCTGATCAATACCTAAAGTCATTTTAAGAGCATAAGCTTCCATACCGTATGCAATACCTAATGAATAAGCTTTTGCTTTATTACGAGCAGGAGCATCTAAGTTCTTAAGGTAGTTGGGTGCTTTCTTGTCTGCTGAGACTCCGTTAGGGAATCTTTTACGATCCTGATCTAATCTTTCAGTTTTAATAGCAACTGTAGAGTAGAAGTCCCAGCCTTTGTTAAAGATTTCCTGTAAAGCAGTATCGCCTGTTACAGATGCAAAGCAATGAGGTTCTAATGATTCGTAATCGGCATCGATTACTTTTCTACCTTCTCCGGCAATCATAAACTTTCTCACGATATTGGTATACTTAACAATAATCGGAGCATCTTCTCCTTCCTCTTTGGGTTTAGGAAGCTGCTGTGCATCTGATCCATAGCGTCCTGATACAGTACCATTCTGTTTGAAGTAGAAATAGTATTTACCGTCTTCGGCTCTGTCTCTGAACCTGTCTACGTAGGTAGATTTAATTTTAAGTAACTTGTTATATACTCTTAGGTTTTCAGCCCAAGTATAAGTTTTAGATAACTCTTCGATCATATCCATATCGAATTGAGCTCTACCTGATTTAGTCTGCCCTGCTGCTTTAAGAGGTTCAATTCCCATATAACCGAAGACGATCTCACCCAAGTGTTTTTTAGACTGGATATTAATAAGATCTCCGTCGTTTGATTCCCTCCACATTGCCATCGAGATTCGGTATCTTTCTACCTCATCGATAAGGGTCTCGTCTCCGGTTAATAGGAACTGCTTTACTTTCTCTTCTTTTTCACTAGAGGGTTCAAATGCTTCTATATTTTTCTGGGTAAGTGAATACTTACCTGTTTTTTCTGATTTAGGTAAAGGAATAGAGTATCTTGCAACAATATTCTGTGCCCAGTTACCTTTTGGTGATACTGGGTAGTTATCTAATGCAGTCTTAACTACCCATGATTTCGCTTCTGAGGTCTCTAATAAGGATTTCATTACAATATCTTTATTATCTTCAAGATCTTCTGAGATCTCTTTGTGTGTTTGCTCTATTAAGTCCATATCGAGTTCTACACCGTATGATTCCATCGGTACAGTTACCTCTCTATAAACAGGCATTACTTCATCTTCAAAGAAGAATTTCTCCAAACCTTCATCTCGTAATTTATCCAAATATAGATTACAAATGCGAAGGGTAAGGTCAGTATCAGCACTAGCATACTTGCTAAGGATGTCAAGATCAGCCTTGTAGATTTCAAAGCTTTCTTTAGTAACAGAGCCACCATTTTTCTTAATAGATTCTTTAAGTTCAATTTGCTCCTGGTTAGCAGCTTCTTCTACGTTCAGGCCAAGAGCCTCCTGATTCATAATAGCTATAGATTTCAGTCCAAAAGGATTACCAAAGCCAAAAGCTCCTTCCTCATAAACAGTATGAACTAAGAGTCCAGTATCTACCCAGATGTCTTCTAATAAGTCAACACCGTAGTAATTTTTAATAAATTGAACGTCAAAGGAAGCATTGTGAAATACTAATTTCTTTCCTTTCAAAAGCTTAAGTAAATTTCTACTTAAAAGCTCGGTAGAGGTCTCATCAATCTCTTGTAAGATTAACTCTTCTCTATGATAATCCCATACTAAAGTAGGAAGATAGAACCCAATACCTTCATCTCCGGATACTGACCATCCGATAATTTTATCTTTTCTGGGGTTTAGACCAGTCGTCTCTGTATCGACTGCTATTACATCTGAGTCTAGGATGTGTTGGTGTAGTAGTTTTAACGTTTCACTATCTTGAACGGTGTAGTACTTCTTTTCTAACTGCATTTATAACCATTTTTATTTAATATAAAGATACGAATACTTTATATAAGATCCAACAACTCTTTTGGGTAATCTTCTTTTTTTATTATTATACCTAAATGATTTTCTAGGTTCTTTATTACAGCTAATTTTGCTGCTTTATCTCCTTTGCCGTACGCCCAGGCCATTGAACCTTTGTGACCTTGTATTTCTTCTTGAATGTTTGTAAACGTTTTATTAACTAGAGTTTCATCTTCCTCTTCAAGTTCAAAGTCCAAGTCGTAGAGACCGGCAAACTTAAGTAGTTCTAGTAGATTCTCCTTCTGATAAGCTTCTTTTACCGCATTAAAGTCATCTACCTTTCCTCCTTTATCAGGATGGGTGTAAGTAGATAACTTTTTATACAGTTTTTTAAGTTTTTCCGGTTTTTGTTTCTTTGTAGGTTTTTCCTCTTCTTTGCCTGGAGGATCTTTTCTCATCTCTCCGGTCTCTTCATTAACCCACATTTCAGATTCCTTTTGAACAAAATATTTTCCAAACAGTTTACTCCATTCACTTAGGTAGCTTTCGAGTTCTTCTTCAGTCTCTTCAAGTTCTAATTTGAGGAATTCATACTTATGGGATATTTTCTTGAGGTATCTAGACATTTATAGTTCTCCGTACAGATCAAACTTTTCTGGTTCGGGTTCTTCTATAAATATTTCTTTTTCTACGATTGCGTATAACTTTCCTCTTAATGGAGCTAATCTGTAGTCTCCTTTGAATTTAGTTTTCCTTAAGTACGTAGTAAGAGTTGGAACCAACCCTTCGATAATATTTTCTTTATCGATGGTCAGTTCCCAATTATCTCCAGGGGGTACTCTGGTTGCAATCAACTCTAGTTGTTCTTCGATTACTTTCTCAGCCATTACTGTCTTAAAGTTTTAGCGATTCTATAATCTGGAGAGGTAAAGAATTCAGGTATCAACATTGAATGTGAAGCCCTAATTGGATTAATATCTAATCCTCCTCTACGGGTATACAAACAAGTTACCATTAATTCTTCAGGATCAAAAGCTTCTTTTAAGTGCATATAAATCATTTCACAAATCTCTTCATGGAAGTGGGATACAGTTCTGTGAGATACAATATATTTGGCTAATGATTCAGCTGTTGGAACTTTTTCACCTTTAATATTAATAAATACATCCCCCCAGTCCGGTTGGTTTGTAACTCTACAGTTAGATCTTAATAAGTTTGATCTGTACTCCTTATGAAAACCATTTCCATCTTCTGCCTCTAACTGTGAAGAATCTGATTTAAAAGCTGTAAAGTCAATTGCATCTAAGTCTGTATATTCAGATAAATCTTTATATACAAATCCTATAGCTGGAACTTCATTTTCTGATTGATAAAAAGAAACAGTTGTGTTAGTTTCTAATAATTCATCTAAATCTCTTTTAACTCTTGCTTCAATTCCTAAAATACATTCTCTGGCTGATTCACCAATGCGGGTCATATTAAATGAATTCAAATATAACTTAATTGATTTGGATTCAACGTGATGAGATGAATCGGCAGGACAAACAATTTTAAGCATTCCGGCAACCGGTTGTCCTTTAGTTGTAATAGCTGATACTTCATATGCATTCCAAGTATCTACACCTACAAATGGAAGGTTGTTATCATCGATGCCGTATGCTTCACGATTAAGGTATCTCGGTACCTTTACTAACAATTCTGGGTTATACTGGTCTGAATAACCATCACCACCTACTTTACCTAAATGCTTTCCAGCAATTTTTACTACTTCTTCGTAATTTTTAACGTCTGACATAATTAACTAATAAATTCTAATATTTGTTCAACTCTCTGCAATGGTGACCCTGTTACAGTTAGGTAGGGCTGTCTTACTCCTTCTAGTAGATTTTGAAATTGTAAGTCAATATCTTTTCTCCATTCTTCATTTACACTTCTAACTCCATCATCAACTGATTGAAATTCGATAGGAAAATAAACATAATGGGTATATTCGTTTTTTACTCTCTCCCAAGTATCCATAATATAGCTAAATGCTTCTGTAGAGATATTAGGCATGAATGATGAATATACAGCTAAATCCATATAACATCTATCTAGTAGGGTATTGTTACCTGATAGTAACGCTTCTAAATGAAAACTACTAATAGCAAGCTGTGTTTCTGATGTTCCTAGTTCATTTATAGGAAAACCATATTTAGCTACACTACGGGTAGATTCGTTTATAAATTCGTATTTAGGTATTTTGTTTTTAAGTAATTCGTAAACAGTAGTCTTACCTGTACTACTAGCTCCTACTAATGCGATTCTTTTGATCATATAACCTATTTTATTTCTATAAAGATAAGAAGACTATTTCTTTTCTACAACTATTCCCTTAAGTAAATTTACCCATAAGTAGAGACTCCTGTCTCTTAAGGTGTCAAATAATTCATCAAGAGTGGCTATATCCCAAGTAGAAAATCTTTCAAAAGATAAAACCTTTCCTTCATCTACTCCAGCTGTAACTCTATGAATAACACATCCTGCTGTAGGGTAGATATCTTTCTTAATTCCATCCCAAGTTCTTACTTGAGGATCTTTACCTTTAAGTTCAGGATAGTCTGTAATGAGACCAGGGTGACCATTAAACATTGTATACTTTTCACAAAGTTCTGGAGGTATCACTCTTAGCCAGCCATGTAGAGTTATAACCGGATTATCAAACTTACTTAGAAGTCTTTCATAATCTTCTACAGTAGGTTTATTCGGAGTATAGTATAGAATCTCTTCTATGTTACCCCAAGAAAGGATCTGTTTATTAATCTGTCTGAGATTTTCAGGTCTTTCGTTAGTAATAATTCTATCTGGGAGTCTTCCGAGTCTCTCTACTAAATCTACTATCTCAGTTCCAGTTTGTGAGAAAAAACAAATCCAAGGTTTATTCATTTTATAACATTTATTACTTGTTCAACATCTACAGGGTAGGTATACTTTCCATCATCGACAGTTAGTCTTCCGGCTTCATTAATATGTGTAACTTTTCCTTTTTCAGTGCTACCTGCAAAAGCAAACTCTACAAACTCTCCTATTTTATACCGTTTTCTTTTCGCCATTTGTAAACCATCTAAATTTATTAATATTGTATAAGATCGTATTTGTATCTTCTACTTCGTAATTAATAAGTTCAAATAACTTTTGAGACTCTTTAGACCATAAGCCGTCTTCTCCGTACTCGATTCCTTTTATACCATGTACTACTGGGTTAGAAGTATCTAATGAGTAGATCCAGGGATACTGTGAGTAGAAGGAGAATTCTTGAGGTAGACCACATCCTAATAGGTGATGAGGTTTACTCTCATTGATTACACCGTCTTTCATTAAGTCTCCTAAGAGTTTAACCCTTCCAAGCATCCAACTTACATATTTGTTAGGATGTGGGACAGACTTAGTATAGTACGAGTAGTCAAAGGATATCGCTATCATATCAACATCAGCTAACTCATTCATATAAATGTAACAAGCTTTTATCTCTTCATATGACTTCCCTTGAACTACCCCTATCTTCTTGCCTGGCAGGTCTTTATATCTAAAATTCCATTCAGCCATTTGAGACATAGTCTTTTTAACATTCTCTAAGGCATCTGGTACTATATACCAGGTAGGTCTTAATCTTTCAACCCATCCGGCAAACTTTTCAGCATCAAAAGCTTCTTCTAATTCAAAGATAGAGTTATCTAGTATAACCTCTCTACCTTTTCTTAAAGCTACTTTAAACTGTTCTAAGTACTCTTCATCTTCTTCAAATAAATGTACTAAAGCATAATCATAATCGGTAACTTTTTGTACATCTGTAAATATACTTTTAGGGCTTTCGTGTGCTATTTTAATCATCTATTTCTTCTACTGTATTATTAATATCTTTAAAAGCATCATTCATCATTTTCATTGCTTCATCTAACTTAGCTTGATAGGCTTGTAAATTGCTAGCTTGTTCAATAGCTGCTATTGCAATAGAAAGGGGAACCATTTCCATTTTATGACTCTCTACATAAACTTTATGTTCTTCTAAATTAATTGCCATCAAAAAATTGTTTTAAGTCTGGTCTGAAGTAGTTAACAGATTTCATTACTTTTCGGTCTCTAGTACGGTACACAATATATCTTCCTTCTGCAATCTTTTCAAAATGGCAGGCCTCACCTTGCTCTTCACTTCTTTTGCTGACGGTAAGTATGGCTTCTGCTTCAGTTTTACAAGCTTTTGACATATTACTTGCTTGGACTTCTTGATAGGCTGGCCATATCTTTGCTTTAAGACCATGTAACATAGCACCGTTCCCAAGGGAAACATAAGTAATATCGCAAAGAGCGTCCAAAACTTCCACGATGTCTCCATTTTCACAAGCTTGTCTATATTCTTCAAGTTCTTCGAGGATAAAATCATAGACGAACTGCCATTCTTTCTTTTCAGGTATGGTTGGAACATAATTGTTTGGTTTACCAAAGGTTGCGTTAAATGTTTCTACTTCAGATACAAAAGGTATATACCCTTCTTCTTCAAATAATGATAATTGCATAACTTTTATTTTTTATATAATATAAAGATAAGAAAAAGGTCCCGAAGGACCAAATTCTAATAAACTTTTATAATTCTTGATTGTGTCAGGCTTACTACCTTAAAGTCTGATTCTCCTTCTAACTCTTTGTAGGTTTTAGCTTCTGCTTCTGTTCCGGTCATAGCATCTACTAAGTAAATTTCTTTTACTTTTTGAATTCGACCTCTATCGTTCTCTCTTTTGAATTCTACTGTGACTTGCCAGTAATATAATTCTGCGGGTATTATGCTCATAAAATTAATTTTAGTTTCTAATTGATAATTCTATATTTTTGTAGAACTCTGCTTTAGCTGAATCTTCGTGTAAAAATGCTCCTGTTAATTTTGCAGTCTGCATAGCTGCACCTTGATGCTTAACTCCTCTACAGGATACACAAGCATGTGTAGCATTTATCATTACGGCTACTCCTTGGTTTCCTTCACAGATTTTATCTACTGCATTATGGATTGCAACAGTTAATTGCTCTTGAATTGCTCCTCTTCTTCCAAATTGTTCTACAATTCTGTTTAGTTTGGATAATCCTACTACTTTACCATTTTCTGAGGCAATATAAGCAATGCTTACTTCTCCTCTAATTTGCTGATGGTGATGAGAACACATAGAGATAACAGGTATTCTGCTTTCTTGTACGATACCATCATACCCATCTGAAGGGAAAGCTGTAACTCTATCTAAAGGAGAATACCTTCCTGCCCATAAGTCGTTAACATATGCTTTAGCTACTCTAGTTGGAGTTTCTGATGAGTTAGGATCTGATTTGTAATCTACTCCTAAAGCTGTTAAGAAATCTGCAAATGCATTAGAAGCATTTAAAATGATTTCATTTTTCTCCATTTCGGTAAGTCTAGCTTCGGGTCCATCTTTAGCCTGCTTTTGAGCTAATTGAGTAGAAATACCATTTGCAAAACCTGCTTGAACCAATTCGGTTCCTTTAATAAATTTTTTAGCCATCTATAACTGTTTTTGTATACTTAAATATAAGAAATATCTTTCTATTTGACAAGATAATCTTGAATTGTTTTTGAATCTTTTTCTTCCCAGGGGAATACTAACCAATCATCGTTGGTAATTAATTCTCCGGTGAATGTAGGTATGATTTTACTTCCCTCTCTTGTAGCAAGTGTTGCTGTTCTAAACGCATACCCTTCTAATTCTGAAAGTGTAATTCCAGTATCTGCTATATCGTCAAATACTAAGACTTGTTTTCTAGCTGCTGTAGTTAGATTTTTAGCCTGTTCTAACTCCATAAATTTAAAACCATACCTATGTGAGAATAGAACTGCCGGAATTAAACCTCCTCTTGGAATTCCACTTACGTGCCTGATGTTGTATTTTACTTTTGAAACCTGTTGGTGAATTAGAGCTAATTGTAAATTAACCCAATCCCAATTAAAAAAAACCTTTTCTGTCATATCTTAGTTTGTTCTATATTCTATCCAATTTGAAATATGCGTTCCGTTATTAGGAAATTTAAAAATAACCTTTCTCCCGTCAAACTCTATAGTTTTTACGAACCCGGATGGTACTGTCGCTCCTGATGGTAAAACTGTTAATTTTCCTTCAAACAATACTTCTATTCTAACCTTAACCTCAAAAAAGTTTGCTAAATCTCTTTCAAAAGATTCTAATTGGCTCCACTGTCCTCTATTTAAGTTTTGATGCTGGAGTGCTGAATTAAGGTAGCTAAATGTTTTTTTAAGTGTCTTTACATCACAAGAAAAAGAGGCAGCAGGGGCTAAGTGTCCTTTGTCCCAAACATTATCTACGTAATCTAAATTGTCAGAAGTATGTATATCTTTATCGGTATAAAAATCCATTCCAGATCTAGATGCTTGTCCGTTGGGACATTTAACAGTATATTCCACATACAGTGGTTGTTCATAAACTTCAGAATAAATACCTTTATATAGATCATCTACTTGGAATTCTACCCTATGTCTTTTTTGTGCGAATACTACCTGAATTAATAGTATAAGGGTTAGGCTTAGTTTTACTCTCATTATGTTAGTTGATAAATTTAAGTCCAAAAAACTCGTAGTTCTTATGAACGTACTCTTCTTCTCCTGCTTCAATTGCATCTTGTTCTGAATCAAAGATTGCTTTTACCGGGCATTCTGGTAGGCAAGCTCCGCAGTCAATACATTCGTCAGGGTTAATATATAGCATTTTTCCTTCTATCTCCTCTTTGGTCATTCCGGCTACTTCTGCTCCTGCACCTGTTACGTCTATAGGGCCGTGAATACAGTCTACAGGGCAGACATCAACACAGGCAGTATCGCAGGTACTAACACAAGGTGATCCAATTATATAACTCATATCTTAGTTAGGATAATAACGTTCTATAGTTTCCAATACATCATCGGCTTCAGCCAATGCTTTAATTGCTTCTATTGCATTATTGTAAAAATCTTCTGTAGAGTGGTCTCCAATTCCAGCTGGATTTTGTGTAAGTAGCTCTAATGTCATTAGTGCTTTTTCTCTGTCTGCTTCTGTGATTTTACGAAGCATTTTAATTACTTGATATTGTGCCATAGTTTTAAACTTCTCTTTGATCTTCAAACGCAATAATATGCGGTCTCCATGTTAACCTGTATCCGTTATCTCTCACCCAGTCAAATAAAATCGGGTAAGACTTCTGTAATGCTTCTCTTGTATCTCCTGCTGGCATAAACCATACTTTGTCTTGAGGTGCGTCTAGAGTTTTAATACAGTCTAAAATCTCTTGTAAAGACTTTTCATCTTTTCCATCCCATACCGGTTTTAAATGGTAGTCTGAATGATAAGCAATGCTTTTTTTAATAGCATCGTAATTAAGCCTAAACTTATTATGCTGTTTTACCATTCTTTCGTCCGTGATTCCACCTTGAGGGGTCGCAACACCGATGACAGGTACTGAGTTGCTGAACTTAGGAGATATCGACAATAAATTGATAGGATAGTCAGTTTCCAGGTAATGGGAGCCTTCATTCTCCATAGTAATAAAAAGGCCTCTCTCATGAGCTAAATGTGTTAATTCGTTAACTAATTTTCCATGCATAGAAGGTGAACCTCCTGTCAACATCATTTCAGTGATGTGAGGATTATCATCATATGCTTTTATAATATCATTAAAGGAATATTTACCTTTTTCTGGATGAATAGAAGTATACCAGCTATCACACCAGCCTCCTTCACCAAAGTAACATCTATGGGTACACCCTGTAGTTCTAATAACCACTGTTGGGTACCCGGCTCTTGAACCTTCTGATTGTACTGCAGTATAAATCTCTACAATAGGTAGATTTTTATCGAAATCTTCTATTCTACCTAGGGACATATATAGCTGAGTTTTTACCGTGTTCTCTAAATTCTACTTTTATAACTTTTACTCGACCTTCAGTCTCAGTCTCTATAAAAGGCCCTACCTTGTCGTATACAAATTGTGCAAACCTTTCTGCACCGGTAGCAGGTACTATTCTTACCTGTGCTACACCAGCCTCATCCATCTTTAAGAAGGAATCTCTGAATGGATCATCTTCGGCTACGATAAAAGTGTGGTCAAACATATAGTCCATCCAATCTTTAGGAGACATCCCATCGATTGTTCCTTTAGCTCTTTTCATTCCTCCGAAATCCCAGACCCAGTTTCTTTCATCTAGATCTCCTTCAAACCATAGTTTAAAAGATACTCCGTATCCGTGTAATTTTTGGCAGTGAGTACCATCTGCCCTCCATTGACGAAATACCGTACTGAATCCGTCAAAGACTTTTGTTGATTGAAATTTTCCCATAACTTTAATTTAAACTAATTCTTCGTAAATACCAACTATTTCGGCTATTAGTAAGCCAAAAAATCCCAATTCATAAAATCCTATTATACCTACAAATGAGAATACAATTCGTATGGCGGATTTTACAAATGAGATTATTTGATGTAATTTAGGATTTGGTATATCCTTTAATTTTTGTGTAGTCTGTCTTTGATTGACTTCGTACAGATCTTTTTCAATCTGCTCTCTTAGGTTGTTAAGATCTTGTTCTAAATCTTCTCCTGTTTTTAAATCTACTGGGCGGTTAGCTCTATACATTGCCATTCCGGTGTTTTTAAAGTGGTGCTACGACACTATCGTCTTATATCTTAAGATAAGAATATAAATTTAATCTACAAACTTTTTTAGAAGTTTTTATACGTAAAAGGATCTCTTTTTTTTAATTCAGCGATCTTTTTCTTATACTCTTTTTCTTTTTTATATTCCCAAATTTTGGCTTTAATCCACTGTATTAATTTCATATTTTTCTTATTAAAAAATTATTGATTACTAAATAGTTTATTTCTGAATTTATAAATCTTTCTATTGCTTGTTTTGGAGTCATAGTGATTGTTTGATCTTTAAGATTAAAAGAGGTGTTGAGTACAACTGCTTTTTCATCTATTCTACCAAGTTCAGTAATGAGTGCGTGATATCTTGGATTTTGTTTTTTAGTTACTGTATGAACTCTACATGATCCGTCTACATGTGTTGCAGCTTCTAAGTCTCTTACTTTGGCGTTTACAACTTGATTCATATAAGGTATATTCTCTTGAACATAAAACCATCTATCGGCTTGTTCTTCTGTTACGGAAGGAGCGAATGGTCTAAATCCTTCTCTCTTTTTTATTACGTAATTTAGCTTCTCTCTCATTTTAGGATCTTTTGGAGATGCTAAAATTGAACGGTTTCCTAAAGCTCTTGCTCCAAACTCCATTCTACCTTGAAACCAAGCTATTATATTTTGACCTCTTAAAAGTTCTGCTGTTTTTTTAATTAACTTTTCTTCTGTTAATTTAAACCATTGAACTTTATCTTCATACCCATGTAATGTACTCTGAACTATGAAATTAGTGTATTCAGGACCTAAATATGGTGATGAATTATCTTGTCTTTCTCCTCTATACTGATATAGACAAGCTCCTATTGCTGATCCCGCATCGGAAGGTGCAAAAGGAATATGAATACTGTCAAAATGATCATATGCTAATGAATTTGCTACACCGTTGTAGGCACATCCGCCTCCTAGGCATAAATTTACTTCTCTTGTCATAAGTTTAGCTCTTTTGACCAGTCTTACAAATTCTCTTTCGTAGATTTTTTGTAAAGCTGCTGCTAAATCTTTATGGTCTTGTGTTAATTCATCTTCCGGAAGTCTTGGCGGTAATCCAAGTAATTTGCAAAACTTTTTATTGAACATTATACGTTCTGAATACTCCCAAGTAAAGTATCTTTGATCTATCCAGAATTTATTATCTGAATGACAAAATATCTTATCTAATTTATCGAAGTATTTAGAGGCATTTCCATACGGTGCTAGACCCATTACCTTGTACTCTCCTTCATTAGGTTTAAACCCTAAATAAGATGTTACCGTAGAGTATAACATACCGAGAGAGTTGGGGAAATCAATGGATAACACCTTCTCTATACCGTTTTCTGAACCTTTGTATATTCCTACTGTTTCCCATTCTCCTACACCGTCTACGGTTAGAATCGCGGCAGATTGGTAAGGGCTAGTAAGAAAACTAAAAGCAGCATGAGACATATGATGGTCAACGAAAGATATCCTTCCTGTGTATCCAATAGTTTGTAATAACGTAGCCGGATTCTTTGTTTTAAACTCCCGTAAGAATTTCTTCCGAAGAAAAAAAGTAGTAAATGGTCTTTTATTAAAGATTTTATTAACTCTATCTTTTTTAGTTTCAGGATTCTCATACCAACATACTTCATCTATGTCTGTGATTTTAATTCTTGCTTCTTTCAGACACCATTTTATTGCATTTACAGGAAATGCAGCATCGTGTTTAATTTCTGTAAATCTTTCTTCTTCTACTGCGGCTATTACTTTACCGTCTTTGACGATACATGCTGCTGAATCGTGGTAGAATGCTGCTATTCCTAATTGTATCATAACGTTCTTATATGTTATACTTAGTTGGAGTTATAAATTCTTGTAAATTACTCCATGCATTTTTTGCAGGTAGGGTATTATTTACTTCGTTTAGAAAATTATTGTATTCTGGGTGTTTTTTGTCCCATACTTTTATTTTGTTAAACTCCTCTTCAGAAAAGGTTCCCCAATTGTTAACTTTACCGTAGAATATATTTGCTTTATTGCCAAATACACTTACCATTAATTCGTAAAATATTTTCATTTCCCTATAGTTTCCTTTTTGCACAACAAAAGAAGGTTTAATTCTTTTGAGTGTAGGTATTGTAGAAATAAATTTTAAATTGTCTATCAATTCATTCCATTTACCTCCTATACGGGTTATATTTTCATAGGTATCTTTTGTTCCTGCATCAATAGAGATTTCACAACTTTTAACATATGGATGTATATTCTTCATAGAATTCCACATTTTCTTATTCCACTTTGTAGCGTTTGTATGTAGATGTATTTGTTTTAAATTAGGATACTTCTCTTTATTAAAATTCCGTAAAAAATTTCTAAATCCTACTGATATAAAAGGATCACCGGAACCGGTTATGTAAAGAATAGTTATAGAATTTGAATAGGTATCCTCTATTTCCTGTATTGTGGCTTCTACTTCTTTAATTTTTTTACTATTAGCAGTAATAATTCCTATTCTGCAAGTAGGGCATTCAAGGTTGCAACTTCTATCAAAAGAAAACTGAATTACTTGAGGTTCTAATTTTTTATTCTCAAAGTTACTTATTTGCTGCTTTAGTGCTCTAGGTAGTTGTTCTTTTAAGTACAGTGGTTCTACTTTTCCTATACTACCGAATTTCTGTACTTGATTTAAAAAAGGACATTGATTTTCATCGCAGTATTTATAGGATCCGTCTAAAATAGATTCCCTTATTTCATTAGCTTCAATAGAATTCCATGAATTTTTTATAGATTCACTTTTAGGAATAGACTTAGTAAGCCAAGAGGCACAGCACAGGTAATTCTCTTTATCCTGAATTTCAAACGAAGTAAACGGAACTGAGCATATGTAGTTTTCTTTCATACCTGTGTTTAGTTGGTCTACTAGGACTCGAACCTAGAACGACTGGACCAAAACCAGCTGTGTTGCCAATTACACCATAGACCAGTCATTTTGTAGCCCGTAGGGGAATCGAACCCCTGTTACCAGGATGAAAACCTGGCGTCCTAACCCCTAGACGAACGGGCCAATAAGTGGAGAATATCGGAGTCGAACCGATGACCTCCTGCGTGCAAGGCAGGCGCTCTAGCCAGCTGAGCTAATCCCCCATTAATTTATTTTGCGGTCTGGACGAGACTCGAACTCGCGACCCCCTGCGTGACAGGCAGGTATTCTAACCAACTGAACTACCAGACCAATATTGCGGAAGATGAGGGATTCGAACCCCCGGACCTGTTACAGTCAACAGTTTTCAAGACTGCCGCATTCGACCACTCTGCCAATCTTCCTATTTGTACTCGAGGCGGGACTTGAACCCGCACGGACTAATGTCCATTGGATTTTAAGTCCAACGTGTCTACCAATTCCACCACTCGAGCAATCTTGAGCCTCCAACCGGATTCGAACCGATGACCTGCTGATTACAAATCAGCTGCTCTACCAACTGAGCTACGGAGGCAATCCTTTTAACCTGCGTGATCGGCTAATACCTTCTCAACTGCAGACTTAGCTACTTCCCAGCTTACTGGGCCAGTTTCATCTTCATATTGAACTGGGTCTTTACGACCAAGTTTAATAAACGCTTCAATACGTTCTACTGAAGATGCTGATTTGTAATCTGAGTTACCTGATGGATAAGGTTTGTATGAGGTGTTAGTTCTTTTGTAAACTTCATCGAAGTCTAAATCTAACAGATCACATAAAATTAAACCATCTTGTAAAATACCGAACTTATCAGTTAATAAATATGGTGTAAAAAACCCAACCTTATCAGCATCCCAATTTCCTTGTCTAAATGCCTCATCATCTGCATCTCTAAACTCTTGTCTACAGTCTGGATATACGGCATGATCTCCGGCATGAATACCTAAAGCAATATCTGTATTATTACCAGTTCTATTTGCTACTGATAAAGCTACAGCTTGTGTGATAGAGCTAAAGATTTTGTTTCGGTTAGGTACTACAGTAGCTTTCATATTATCTTGCTCATAATGACCTTCCGGTACATCATCTCCGCCTGATACTAAAGCTGAGTCTAATAGGTTAACTAATCCATTTAGTTCAATTAATTGGTAAGTAACATTTTGACCTTTAGACTTAAGGTAGTCAACAAGTGCTTGAGCTCTTTGAAGTTCAACACTATGTTTCTGACCATAGTTAAAAGATAAAGCTGTTACTGTGTCATACGTAGAAAGAGCACGTAATAATAGAGTAGAGGAATCCATCCCTCCTGATAAGGATACTACAACATTTTTTGCCATTGTAATTATATTAAATTTTGCCAGGTATTCTTAAGCGTATAGGCAAACGCTGAATTATTAAGATAGTGAATAAAAGGGATAGTGTCAACTAATTTAGGATGAACATCCCCACATATTCCTAAGGCGTGCATAACCGTTTCTAACATGTCTACAACTCAATTGAAGTTATTGACAACATTTCTTTTTGAATATTTTCCCAACGAGTGACATACTCATTAAGAGAATATACTTTACTTTCACCATTATTGAGTTTTTCATTTGCTACTCTTTTTAATGCTCCATTAAATGAAGCTGGATAAGATACTGTTTTAATATACTCTGTATCGTTATTACCTTTAATTACTCTTTCGTAAACGGTATAACCGCCTGATTGAGATTTAGAGATAAAAAACGGTTCCATTACTGGGTCTGTAATAACTGTATCCCCTGCTGGGATTGAATCTGGTTTGCGTAACATTTATTTTGATTTTTAAGATAAAACTAATTCTTCTAACTCTTCTTGTGATATTCTACCACTTTTTGTAACTTCGGTTCCGTCTTCTTTAATTAGGACCGTATGTGGGATACTCTTTACTTTGTATTGTGCAGCTAAGCCTGTAGTATCTTCTTCAATGTTTATACTAACAAATTCTACTTGACCGTCATACTTTTTTGCTACCTTATCCCAAGACTTCCCGTATACCTTACAAGGACCGCACCAATCGGCATAAAATTTAATTATTTTTTTCATTATCTTTTGTCTCTATTATAAGTGTCTGCTTTTGAAAAAGTACGTGCAGGAGCTTTAGATCCTGGTGTTGATGCTTTACCTTGTTTAACTGTAGGTAACCATTCCATTAACTGAGTGTAGCGTTGTTTTGCTGATGTTTTTGACATATATAACTGTTTTATTTCTATAAATATAAGAAGAATCTTTCGTTATTCCAACTACAATCCTCCATATTTTTCTTTTTGTTTTGATCTAAATTTTTTAATCTGTTGTTTTAAGTATCTTTTGGCTGCTGGTGATCCTTCTACGATTGGGCATCTCATGTACCAGACTATATTCTTTTCTTCTTTTAGTAATGTTTTTAATTGTTCTACTTCAGGTAAATTACATGTTTGTTCATTCATAATTTATTCGTTAATTCATACTACATAACATATAACTTAATATATGAACTTATTTTTGAAATATAAACTACAAAGGGGGTAAAATTGGAAAAACCTATAAGGGACTACGGTACCGGAGAAGTGGGTTTTATCTCCGTACATCGGTGATGAAAAAAATTTGGGCGGTAATTTACCTACCCAATAGCTGACATAGTAACTATAAAACCTACTATAAATAATATAAATTTCATATTGTAGAAACGTTTTGCGTATAAATATTAAAAAACGATTGGTATAAAACTTATTTAATATAAATAGGGTTAATTTTCCCGTCTTTCTTCTTTTGGGTAGAATTCAAACCTATCATGTTCAGTAGGTGTTAACAATAGTATACCTGTTTCTATATTTTCCTTGACTGTCTCTTGGTATATATGTGACATCCAGGTCTGTTCGTATGGGTGGTCCCATTTAGTATTCAAAAACATTTTTTTATTTCCTTTTTTAGAAACTATTTGAGGCCAGTTACAATAGTAGATATCACCGGTAGCGTAAGGTAGCCCTCTATAGGATTTTATGTTTTTAAATTTTAAGAATGGGGCTTCTGTTTTACTGTCTGAAAATAATTCATCTTTAACATGTTGCGGTACATTATACCAGCTCCATTGACGGGTATTATCTCCGTAGAATTCAGTAAAGTTCATCTTAAGGTAATCAAAATCTTCTTTATGGGCTATCTCTAAAGATTTTTTATATAGACCGGATACTTTCCTTAAAAAACCATTTCTACAACTTTCATCTTGACCGTTATAAAAGAACATATCGTCTTCAAAAAATAAACAGTAATCTGTAGTAGTGTCTTGGTCAAAATGTTCAGCTACAAATTGACGGCCGCCGCATATCCCTATGTTGTCTTTTTTTATTTCCTCAAATCCGTACTTTTCACATAGCTCCTTATACTTTATATCTGTAGTTCTATCTATAGAGTTGTTAAGGAGTACTTTTTTAGGTAAGTCCAGGTAATGTTGATCGTATTGTTCAAAAGATTTACAAAGAGTTTCAAATTGAGTAGGTGAATTGTAAGTTATGACATATAATCCAACCCTTTTGTAATCAACCGGAGCTTTTCCTCTAACGTTCTCAAATATAACTTTACTATTTTTGACTTTTTCAAAGAAGTAACTCATCAACCCATTGGATTCTATTTTACTATATGAAAATAAATCTGGGTATTTATATACCATTATGGAAAATAGAGATTCTTCTGTTCCCATTAAACTATTTCCTAAAGTTTCACTAAGTAGGGAATAGTATATATTTACTGTTTGTTCTATAGAGTCTTTTGGTCCTCCAAAAAATCCACCTCTAGCTACTAATTCTACTTTTTTACCAGCTAAATTACATAATTCTTTAAATTTAAAACCATGTATTTCATTTTCAGCTTGGTAGGGGAAACAAACAAAATTAAAGTTAGTAACTTGTTTACTAATTTTATCTATAACTAAGTCCGATGTAAAGTACCCTTTATGAACAGTGTTTGTTAGTCCGGCATCAATCCAGTACATTTGATCTGAATCAAAAGTATCCATTATTCTTGCGTCATTGAGTAAGAACATTTTGGACATTACTAACGGATTATAGTACTCTAAACTAGCTTGTGTAGATTCTTTTAACCATCCAGCTAAATTGTACCAATCCGGGTTTTTTCTTATTTCTTGAATTTTATTAAAAAATTCGTTATTAAACCAAGTCTTATCTCTTACGATAAACTGTGTATTTTCTTTAGATCTAATACTAAACACCGTTTCTCTCAAAGACTCTTCACCGAATATTATTAAGTTATGCGGTACCTCTAAAAGTTCTTTAAACTTAGGTATATAGTGGTCTTCAAACGATCTTCCCCAACCTTCTGATAATTCGGATCTACTGATATCCCATAATCCGGTAACTAAAGTAACTTTACTCATCTTTAAAAATTTTGTAGAAAGAATTTGATCCTGGTTGGACCCCTAAATAGTTTCGTTCGGTAGGTATATCATGACCCCAGTCTGAGAATTTAATATAATCTTGGTCTAAGAAGTTTTCTTCATATACTATAGATAGTATCTCTTCCTCTAGTGTGAGTATTTTTGCTGAAATAACTTGTGAAATTTTATCATCAAACTTTTCACATAGTTCTAAGACTTTATTTTTATCTCCTCCAAACAATCCTCCTACTACATGGGTAATTTTATCAGGGCCAGCTAAATTACTCTTAATTAGTGAAAAATGACGGCTGTAGTAACTGTCTATTCCTATAAACAGTAGTTTATCTTTTACTTTTGTATTGAGTTTTTCAAAAAATAAGGGGTTACATAAACTTTTTTTATTCTGTGGCCAATAGTTGTCAGGATTAGGTACTGTTCTTCTTTCTATCCCTCCTAAACTTTCCGGAAATAGACCATGATGAAATAGACCTCCATCTATCCAATAGTACCTTTCTGATTCGAAGTAGTTATTTTTTATAACCTCAGAAACAAAGTATGTTTTGGATAAACATAAATGGTAATTTCTATCATTATCCACAATTGAACGACCTTCAGCTAATCCGTTTTTATCAATTATGTTATAAAGCTCCTTAAGTTTATATATACTGTCTGAGTGTTTATAGTTGTTGAGATTATAGGGTATTACTTTGTAATTAAAGAACGCTTTTTTGGTAAAGTAATCTTGAATAACCTGTACTAGGTCGTCTTGAGTATAGACTACAATATTACAACCTAAATGTAGTAGGTTTTCAAACGGGGCGACATAATCTTCCCATCTATAACCTCTTCCACCTATTCTTGAATGAGGGCTGTGGTTATAAATTGCAGTTACAAGTGTATTCATGTTAGTTACCTAAATTACCTTCTATTCTATCACACCAACCTTTAGAAACCGAATGTGGCCATACTAACCATTTATGAGGAAGTGGTCCGGTGTATTCTCTCCAAATATTTAACCATTCACCATCAGCGCTAAAAATACGATCCATTTCTGTTTTTTCTGCGTCTTTTCTATAAAGATCAGCTCCATTCTCATCTAAGAAAGCTACTACCAGTAAATCGTAATCTGTCTCCGGTAAAGAATTTCTATGTACATTTATACAATGTTTAAATATACTAAAGAATGAATTTTCATAATCGTCTACTGGAGGGTTAGGGGCAAGAAAGTTTCCGGTAGTGTATTTCTGCACTCCTCTATCTCTAAATCTGATACCAGCGTATCTTTGATAATCACTTAACGAACGTTCAGTACCTAATCCATATATTCCAAAATCATTAGTCATTTCTTCCCCATCGGTACCTAATAACTGTCTTACCCTTTTGTGTGTATACGTATTAGTCTGTGACCATGTTTTGCTATCATCCCAGTGTTTAGTCCGGCCTTTTCTAGTATATTCATGCCATGCTACTACCTTGTGAGGGTGAAATAAATCATACCCATGTGTATACGCTCTTACTGCTATGCTAATTTCTTCTCCATGAAAATAGAATTCTGGATCGTGCTGTACTTCTTTAGCGAATTCCCCAACTGTAAAAGCAAAGTGAGCAGAGTAAAATCTAGCGCTTATTGGTTTAGATAGATATTGGTGATTTTCTATAGTCGAAGGTAGAAAGAACACAACTCCTTCTGGGGTAAACCTATCGAAGTCCATTTTCCAGGGAACTTGTACTCTTCCTTCTGGGTCATTATCGGGGTCAAAAGAAGATATGTAACTTGTAAGAAGTGGTTTTTTGAACCCTTCTTGTTGTAGAGACCTCAACATATTAATTAAGATACTATCCCACCCTTCAATAAATCTATGATGGGAGTCTAGTTGAAAAGTATACTTCTCTCCTTTGTAGTGTTGCTGTATTAAATTTCTTGCCCAACAAGCCCCTTTAGACTCTTGATATGGGACCTCTACTACATTAACCCTACTATCATCTTTGTATTGGTCTAAATTATCCCACTGGTCTTCTTTGGAAGTTTGCCAAACTACCGTTACTCTTAAATTATCAGGAAAATCTGCTTTCTCAAATAGATCATTCAACGTTGGAACTAATTGTGGATCTCTATAAGATGCTATTTGTACAAATATTGTATCTTCTGCTGTAATTGGATCTTCTTTTTGCATAATTTCTTTATCTATTTTATCCCACTTACCTTCTGGGCAGGCTCCAATAACAGGAGAAAAAACTTTACCTTTAAGTGCACATCCACATACTCCACATCTGTTAATACCTAAATCTGTTTTCTTATGCTCACAGGCATTGCAAATTTTTATTCTTTGGGATGCTAATTCAGATTGTTTATTATCTGGATTAAAGGCAATATTCCAAGCTTTAAAAATTTCTTCTAATTTATTCATAACATTTCAACTTTTTTATCCGTCACAGGATAAACAGTCTTCTGAAGTTCTTGAACCTATATCTCCGTTTATAACTGAATCTGTTCTTAGGTAATATAGTGTTTTTATTCCTAATTTCCAAGCAGTTTGGTGAACTAAGTTGATAAATTTAGGGCTATCTGTTGGATCGAACGCTAAGTTTAGAGATTGTGTTTGATCAATATATTTCTGCCTAACAGAAGCTTGTTCTACTAGAGCAAGTTGGTTTATTTCGGCAAATGTTAAGAATATCTCTTTATCATCTACTGGCATGATATCTTCTGGTAGGTTTGCTACAGATCCTCTATCTTTCATAATTTGATCCCAAACCTCATCTGTGTTATGTCCTTTATCCTCTAAGTATGACTCTAGGGCCGGGTTCTTTCTAATAAAAGTACCTTTTGCCGAGTTAAAAGTATAAACGTTAGCCGGGATTGGTTCAATACCTGCTGATACTCCTCCTGAAATCGTACTATTAGATACTGTTGGTGCAATAGCAAGTAGGTGTGTATTTCTCATACCAGTTCCTTTACACCATAGCGGTTCCCCGTACTCTTCTGCTAATTTTCTTGAAGCTGCCTCTGCTTCATTTTTAATTTTAGAGAAAATCTGGTGTGTATAAGATGTAGCTGCAATAGAGTTAAAAGGGATTCTTTCGTTTTGTAAAAATGTATGCCATCCTAGTACCCCTAGTCCAATCGCTCTACCTTTTTTAGCTGATCTGTGTGATCTAACCAAAGATTCTTTACCGTTAGTTTTTACTAAAAACTCTTCCATTACACCATCTAAGAAATAAATTGAAGTTTCAATTAAATCCGAGTTTTTCCACTCGTGGTATTTAGTAAGGTTTACTGAAGATAGACAGCAAATAAATGAATGTTCCTCATCTGTGTGTAGTGTAATCTCTGAACAGATATTGGTCATTGTTACATCTAGGTTGTTTCTTGTATAAGCAGGAGGATTTGCGTTATTAACGTTATCCTTAAACATAATATAAGGTTCTCCTGTTTCAACTCTTGACTTAAGTATTTCCACCCATGTCTCCATAGCCTCCGGTACTCTCCTGTCGAGTTTCTCCATAAAGTTATCATCCACTACAACACACTGATGTAGGTTTAGACACTGTCTATTAGGGTCTCCTTTAGGTCTTCTAATCTGTAGGAACTCTTTAATGTCTGGGTGATTAATATCTAGGTTTACAGATGCTGCTCCTCTTCTTACTGCTCCTTGATTGGTAGCAATAATAGTAGAATCATAAATTTTTGCCCAAGGCACAATCCCTTCAGATTGACCCATATCATCTTTACCAATTTTTCCTCCTCTTCCTCTTACTCTTGAAAGTCCAATTCCTACTCCTCCTCCAAGGGATGTCAATCTCATGAGTTCGGCATTAGTTAATCCAATACCTCTAATAGAATCAGGGGTGTCTATACCGAAACAAGAGATTGGTAATCCTTTATCTGTACCGGTATTAGAAAGTACCGGTGAAGCTAAGTTCAACCAACCCTTCCACATATATCGGAAGAATTTACTCTCTAAGTCTGGTCTATCTAATCTTTTGGCTACTGTTGAAGCAACTCTTTTGTATGCTAATTTTGGGGTTTCTCCCGGTAGTAGGTATCCTTTTGATACTGTTGCGATTGAAACTTCGTTCATCCATTCTGGATAATCTTTACCTGCTTCCCAAGAGGAAGTATCTACTGCTATACTCATAAATTATTCTCCTTTTTTTAAAACAACCCAAAGTGCTAAATAAACTATTCCTCCTAAGAAGAAAAACATTAAAGTTCTCCAAAGTATGGGATCAATTCCTGTATGTTCTCCTAATCCGTGACAAACTCCTCCTATATACCCTTTTTTAGGGTACCTAACTAATTTTTTCATAAAACTTTATATTAAAATGCTGAATCCCAATCCATATGCCCTTTTGAGTAGTTTGTTACTCTATTGGCAAAGAAATCTGTTTGTTGTTTTCCTGCGATAACTGCATCAAACCATTTCATAGTTTTTAATGCTCCTTTATCTATTTCCTCTGATGGTATTAAAGGTTTTAAACCTAAATCTCCCATCTTAGTATTTACTCTGTGTTTAATAAAGTTTTTTAATTCGTCTTTAGAAAGATTTTCTAAATCTCCCATTTCGAATACTTTATCTATAAAGTCAAACTCTAATTTTATTGCTGCTGCTGCAGCTTCTCTAATATCTGCTTCAAGTTGAGGTGTTTTAAACTCTGGGTGTTCTTCCATTAGAGTTTTAAATAACCAACAACCTGCATTACTGTGTAAAGATTCATCTCTTACAGACCATTCTACTATCTGTCCAACTCCTTTTAAAAGGTTTCTCATTTTAAATGAAAGTAACACTGCAAAGGAACTAAATAAGTTAACACCTTCTGTGAAAGCAGAGAAGATTGCGAGAGAGACAGCTCTTTGGTGCCAGTCTGGTGCATCATGAGAATCTCTAACTTCCATTAGATTTTCAATTTTAGCCATAGTAGCCTCATCTTCCATAAACTCAGCAAAGTTATCTAAACCTAACTGCTCATTTAATAATGAGTATGCTTCGGCGTGTATAGTTTCAAAAGAACCAAAAGTAACACCCATTGCAATAATTTCTGGTTTTCTAAACCAAGTAGTTACAAGGTTAGTCCAGTAATCGTTCACCACTGTTTCTGTCTGTGCAAATCCTTTTAAGATTCCTCCAATAAGATTCTTTTCATGGGGTTTAAGGTTGGATGACCAGTCGGTAACATCCTGTGCCATCGGTACTTCTGTATGTAACCAGTGAGCTTGTTGTTGCTTCATCCAATAGTCAAAAGCTTGTGGGTATTCAAATGGTTTGTAAACGACTCTTTCTTGCAATAAGCTCATATATAATTATATATTTGGTGTTAATTAAGACAAAAACATCCTCAAGTGGAAACCACCGAGGACGTGGTTATAAATAGAATATATATTTCGGTTTCAGATCAAAAAGTTATGACTTTTTATCAAAAACTTTAGCCATAGTTTCTCTATCTAAAGAGAAAACTGGTTTATCATCGGCTGCCATTAAATCAGCAGGATCTGCTTTGCCTTTAAATTCAATATGACCGTTATTTGTATCCATCATTACATCATAAGTCATACCATCTTGGCCGTATCTATTTTTCATAACGTGTATTCTACCTGTACCTAATACCTTGTCTTCTTTCTGACGAGAAAGTGATAAGCAGATATCGGCTACCATCATTTTATCATAAGAACCTGCAGCTTTATCTCCTTCAATTACTGAATCTTTGGCTCCCATTCGGTTAACTTGTGATGGGGTTAAGACAGGTATTTGAAACTCTTTGGCTAGCCCTTTAGTAGCGATAAATACATCATCGATTTCATCCTTGCGTTCTGCGAACTTACCTTTAGACGGTGCACGTAAATAATCAACGTAGTCGATTACAATCATATCTGGTTTATGGTCCATATCAATACATTTCTGGATATGAGACTTAATAGTGTTTACTGTAGCTCCTTTAGGCGGGTATTCTTTTACAATAAGTTTACCTTTAAGACCTTCAACTACTTTTTCAACTTCTCCTCTATGTTTATTTACTTCATCTATAGAGTATCCAGTAAAATAACAGTCGAATCGTTTACCTACATAATCTTCACCTAACTCTAAAGTATAGTAATTAACATTATACCCCATTTTAACAGCATGAGCTGCTGCAGCTACCATCGTCCAAGATTTACCTCCTCCTGGGTTACCAAATACGATAACTAAATCTCCTGGGCCAAAGCCTCCTTGGATTCCATCATTCATTAAAGGCCAAGGTGTAGGAACGGTAGGTCTATAGTTCTCTCTATATCGAGATTCTACATCTTTGTTGTACTCATGACCCATATTCTTATCCATTCCAGCTTTCATTGCTTTTTCAACCATATTTCTAATACCGTCGAAATCACCTTCTTTTAATAAGTCTGCTGAGGATAAGATTGCATGTTTCATTTCCTGGTTCTTACAAAATCCTAAGAACTCTTCCTGTACATACTCTAAATCGTCTTGGGTGGCTGCATAAGAGTTTCTTAACTCTTCTTTTAACGCTACAACTAAAATCTCGTTATCTAGTTTCTGAAGTTCTACTTTAAGCACATCCATTGTAACGGTAGTGTGGTACTTGTCAAAGTATTCCATAATGTTGTTGATAATCCACTTATGTGAATCGGCATCAAAATAGTCCTCTTTGAGTACGTCTCTAACGTTTAGTAGAAATTTCTTGTCTGTGAGTAATGATCCTAGTACTTTTAGTTGGAACCCCTTCCCGTACTGCTGTAAGCTCTTTAATGTCATCTAATAACCTTTTTATTATACTTAAATATATGATTTTTAATTCTATTTTCCTACTTTACTACTGTTAATCTTCTAAAGTTTTCTAACCACCCTTCAGTATTTTTTGTAATACCTTCAATCTTATCTTCATCAAGCAAATGTAAGAAAGCTCCGGTTTGTAGTTTATTGACCTCCTCTTTAAGTACATCCTTAACATGGTCCATTTCTTTCTGATCAAGATCAGTAATATGCAGGTCCATTAGTTTAAAGTTGGTTTCAACTCTATCCCATTCGGTAATTATTTTAGGAAAGATCTTCTTCTCATTCATCTTCTCTTCACATATGTTATAAACATAATCAAGAGTCATACCCGGTTTATTAACTAGGTCTGGAAATTGAGATAGAATAGTTTTAATTCCTAATCCTTTTACTCCGGCTAAATTATCAGAATTATCTCCTAATAACGCTTTTACAATATTATAATTTTCCGGTAGAACTTGAAGTTCTTCTTCTATATTACCTTTTGTAAACGTTTTCTTTTTTACTGGAGCGTATACTTCTACATATTCGTCTACAAGTTGTAAAAAATCTTTATCTGATGAAACTATTGTTAGTTTCTTTTTAGACTTAGAAGCTGTTTTAGCCAAATATGCTATAATATCATCAGCTTCCAATTTTTCCATCATAAGCTGCTGGACTGGTAGACATTCCAAGTAATCTTGAGTTCTAAATAACTGTCCAATTAATGCTTCAGTTTCTTCAGCTTTTGTATCATAAAGTCCCCAGTGGGTTATTCTTGAAGTAGCTCTCTGTGCTTTATAATTCGGATCAATATTTTTTCTGTTAGCTGAACCTCCCTTACCGTCCCATACAATTATAACTCTTGAAGGGTCAAAAGTTCTTGTAACAAACCCCAGTGATCGCAAGAAGCCTACCAGGCCGCCTACATGGTGACCTGATGGGTTCATTGCTTTGAGCAGTGAGAAGCTACGAATTAACATATTCATAGCATCTATGACCAAGATATGGTCATTCAGCTCTCGGGGTGGGGTGGGTTTGAGATTATCTAAAATGTTACTATAGTTCCCCATTAATCAAGAATTCCGGTAGTTATTTTTTCCTCTTCCATATCTCCTTCTTCAATAAGATCGAAGTCGATACTTCCAACTAATTTTAACCAGTGTTCTTTGTGGGCATCTCTATACTTATCAATAGCCTTTTTATCGTCTGGGATGAATCCATGTGCTGTCATTACAACTTTACCTCTAGACTGAACTCCTCCAATATGGTTCTTTTCAATCTGGATGTTAGTTCTTTTGGCAAACTCGACTTGAAGGCCGTCTTTTACAGCTTTAATCTTAGAAGTTCCAGGGTTTGTAATGTTACCAAAAGTAACTACTAATGTAGCATCATACCACATAGACATTCCTCCTTTATTCTGTAGTTTAGGCTGACCCATAGGGTGTTCAGGCTTTTGTGTCCATACCTTATTAATAGCTACTAGAGTATTTGTATAAGGTGAGTTCTCTTTTCTTGATAATAGAATCTTTTGATTCAAGTTATTACCAAATTGAGTAGACATCGCACCTGCATTCCATTCATTATTGTTCTTATTAGAACGTACTGATAAATCACAAGGAATAGATCCAATTGAATCCCAGAAGAAACACATATCGAATGGTAAGTTACCTTTAGACTGTTCGTCCATTAAGTCAGCCATATAGACTGCTACCTCTTCGATAGTATTTAATGTACCCCTATCAGCATATAGGAAGTGACCTTCATAATCGGTTACAGTTCCATCAGCATCTTTAACTTCTTCGAACTGTAGTCCCATTTCTTTAGCATGGTCCCAAGACCATTTCATCTCCGATATGATAAAAACTGGCAGTATGCCCAATTTCTGGGCATTGACTGCAGCTTCTAGTAGGGCAGTTGTTTTGCCCGTATCACTATGTCCGCGAAGGAGTGTGATGTGTCCGGTAGGAATACCGGGGAGGGAGGTGATATCTTGGTATGCTTGAGAAAGAGGTATCCATTCTTGTTGTTTGAACTTAACCGAGGCTTCAGAAAAACCTTTCTTCTTCTTAAAATTGCCAAGGTTAAAATTCTTCTTGACTGCCGCAGATGCGGCCTCTTGTACTTCTTTCTTCTTAGCCATAAATATTACTCGTTAAATAGATCGTCAAATTTACTAACTGTATCTTGTTTTCCTACAGTTGCTGCTTCAGTAGTAAACGCAGCAGGTACTTTCTCTTGTCCTAAACTTGCAGGTAAAGAAGTATCGATGTTTGAGTTTGTTGAGGCAGCAGGAGCTGCTTCAGCTACAGAAGAGGGATCTAAATAACCTTGTAATTGTTTCTTAATGAAAGCGTAATCGTATTCATTATGAACTTCTTTAGGGTCTGGTTGTTCTTTTAACCACTTATCCAATAACGCACTATCTTCTGTTAAACCTGAAGAGTTACGTTTAGGTCTTAATGAGGTTTCTGGGTAAGGATTACCTGCAGTCATAGTAACTGTAAGGTCTGTACCGTTTACCGGGTCTGTAATATCTCCGTAATCTTCGTCAGAAATAATAGCTAGTAAGGCTTTATAGATAGTAATACCAAATCCCCATAATCTAACTCCTTTTTCTTCTTCTCCTCTAACAATTACAGGAGCAAAGATTCTAGTCTTAGGATTCAATTTACCCGCTAATGACCAGTTGTCTTTATCAGAAGTCTTTTTTAGTTCGGCTACGAACTCCTCGATTGGATCTTGCTTACCAAAGTTTGATAAAGCTACCATCGGGTACTTTCCAACTCCATAATGGAATTTCATTTCCGTAAACGGCATGGAAGGATCATAAGTAGAAGGAACTAAACGTACTGTCTGTTCTCCTAATTGCGGTTTCCAAAAAATAGTTGAATAGTCAATTTTTTCTCTCTCTTGACCATTAGAGCTCAAAGCATCTAGCTTTGCTTGAATTGCACTCAAATCCATAATAATAACATTTTAATTATAACTTATTTATTCAATATAAGAACTAAATTCTAGTTTTCCAACTTTTAAAGTATATTTTTAAAAACTTCAACACTTTCTTTCCCTACTCTTAATCCATTTACATCACAATGTTTACACGCAGGTATTTCGATTCTATTCCCTTTTAAAAGTGTTTTTCTTATGTGGTTATATCTTGAACTAGTCCATAATTCTGGAAAGGGTTTATTTGTGATATTGTTTAAATTTTTTTCTTGTCTTTGCCAATCTTTACTACATAGTAATACGTCTCCATTCCAATCTACAATTGCTTTATAAAATGGAATGTAACATCCTCTTTGTTGGGGTTCTACTTTATTAAATATTCCTCCTCTATTGGTTAATCCATATTCTTTAAAAATTGTAACCTCACCTGTATCTTCTAAATGCCTAATCTGTATTTTAATTTGATTACCGTAAGGTTTAAAGTGGTGTGAAAGTTTCTCTAAATGCTCTTTGTTATCATAACAGTTTACAATCAGTAGTTGAACTCCTATATTTATATAATCTTCAACTTTTTGTCTTCCCTTTAAGAATACATCCCCGTTAGTCATGGTGTATGTATAAAAATACGGTGTAAATTCTGCTAGAAGGTCTAGTATGTTTTTTGCTAATACCGGTTCTCCAAACCCTACAAATCCTACTTCTCCTGTATACTTAGCTGCTTGCAATTGTTCTGAAAGTAGTTTTGCTGTTTCTAATTTCATATGTAGGTTAGAATTTGGATATAATTCTGCATTTACTCTTGGACAAAAACTACATGTTCTGTTACAAAGTTCAGTCGGATTTATCTCTAAATTACGTAGCCCGGGGAGTAGTGTATTATTAATACTATCTGCAGTAACTTCTTCCCACCTAAATTGAAATTTATTAACTTTCATACTACCTTGATTGATCTGGAGATTTATACCAGAGGCTGAGTTCTCCAATTTCTATATGTTGAGGAGTCTCAATCGCCCACTTTACTGCTGATGCAACTTCCATTGAGGTTAGCATTCCTTTTCCGGTTTTTTGTGTAGAGAGGGTCATATTGGTTTTAACTAACCCGGGATTTATAGTAATAATTCTACATTTCCTGTCTGTCTTAAATCCGCAAAGGTAAGCTTGATGGTTAAGTGACGCCTTGTATGCTGAGTATCCGGACCAGTTTTTACTCATACCTGGGTACTTTGATTGACTGGAAATATTTACAATTGTTTTGTTTTCATCGTAAATCCATTCAGTAAAGAATAATGTAAATAGTTCAGTTTGTGCATTTTCAAAGTATGCGTTATTAATAAATACATTACTATTTTTTGCTGCGTTAAGAATCTCTAACCTACCGTCTTCTGTAGATATATCGTAGTTATTAGACCTACTGTATCCTTTTACTGAGTAGGCGGTAGATAAACTCTCATATAGGGCTTTTCCAATTCCTTTTGTATGTCCTGTTAAGGAGATCTCCAACATAACCTTTATTAAACCTTATTTATCTAATTCAATAATTTGAAATAATTTAGTGTTGATTCTTTTTAGTTCTGGACCTTTAGTGAGTAGTATACAGTTTCTATAATCTGCCCAGTTGACTCTGTAGCTAGGGTCAGGTACGCCTCCGTTAAGTTCCTTAATCAAGGTATTCAAAGCGTTAATCGTATATAAGGTATTCGATTCTTTTTTTCTATGTACCAGGATGGTATTGTCTAAAAACGTTCCTACGTTTCCAAAATCAACATTATATGTACAGATGTATTCGTCTTGGCTTTTTGAATATAGGACAAATATTTTGCTGTAAATAATCTTGTATCTTTCCTGTATTGTATCAAGTACTCCTGCCAAAGTTTCTTCAGTGGCAAACGTACAAAACAGTTTGTTACTCATATCTTCATTTAAATAAATTGGCTCGATATCATAATCGAACAGTGGACTTACAACATTTTGTGTCATATATAAATATTAAACTGTTTTATAAAACAAGATCTTTACTAAATTTAAATTTTACCGGGTATTTCTTCTCGGATTCCATTATTCTCTGTACTTCTTCTAATGTTTCTTTCCCATCCTCTTTATAGAAGTCAAATAGTATAGCATCATAGGTATATAAGACAATTTTGGTTTTTTTGTCTTTTAAGTACCTTAGTACATCTTTTAAGATAAGTATATTTCTTGCGGTCTCCAACGATTGCATCATATAGTTCATTAATTTCGCTGGATGCATCTCTTTTAACTCTTTGGTGAAGGGTTTATCCGAGATAGGATTGTAGACTACTCCATTATCGTTGTAGAAGTTCCACATATCGTCAATATACTGTTGTATTTTTTGAAATATCTCTAAATTACGGTGCTGTTCAGGTATTTTTCCATAAATTGCCTGAAAGTTAATCTGTTTTGCCTCTAAATACTGTTCTTCAGTAATATCTTCTGTACCAAAGTAGTGTTTAGCAAGCTGTTTGTGTGCTGATTCATCTGTTAAAGGGTAATCAATCTGATCGCTAAGTAAACGAAGGTGGTAGCCATCAAAATCGAATTCAACAAAGAAATCACCGGTCGGGTGGAAGCAAGCTCTGTGCTCTGGATCTTTAGGTATAGCAGCGAAATTAACAGAATTAAAAGCATTAGTAGGTCTAGATGTCGCATTGTACAGGTTGTATTGGGTTAGAACTATATTATCTTGAATATTATATTTAGGATCTCGGGGAGTAAATAACCTTACAAAGTTTTCATAGTATATTCCTAAACCTTGCTGCTCTAATAAGAAGAATACATTAGTAGCTGTCGTATTATAAAATTCAAAACCTTTTGGTATGGTGTATTCCAGTACATGACCTACTTGTCCAAATATTTTCTCACATGATTCATGTAATTTAGATATAGGAATTAACTGGTTTATGTTTTCAAAGTCTTTAAATTTGTTGTAGAAGTAATTTAAAGTACTGTTCTCTTTTGTATACTCTAGTCTATCAAACTTTACCATTGAGTATAGTAACGATAGATCTATGGCACCTTGTAGATTAAAGTGGTAGAGTAGGTTTTTCTTGTCTAATGTGTAGAGTGTTGAAGCTTGTGAAAGAAGTCTGTAGACACGTTCTTTTGGTACGTTTATACCTTCGTCATGATTTATAGGAATAATGAATCCTTGTTCACTACCTACTATTCGGATATATACGGCAATTGTAGAGGTAAGTTTAGGATGGTATAAGTCATTTGAAGATACTACATCCACATAACAACCTAATTTTACTAAACCCTCTAAATGGACTAATTTAGATTCTTCTTCAACTATATAAAACATTTTTAAAATAACCTTTTATATAATATAAGAAGAATTTTCTATTCTACAAACTCTTTGTAGTCTTTAATATAGTCTTTTAATCCTGGAAGTAGATTATCGAATCCTTCTATGGTTTTTTTATTTTTAGATTCAGCTCCTTCATATAGGTATTTACCTTTAAATGCTGTTTCAGCTGGACCTTTAATTCTCCATTCTACTTCAACTCCTTTAATATAGGTTTTAGAAGTAAATTTATAATACGTCTCTTTTAAAACTTCTATTATACGTTTATTCCTAGTATCTTGAATATAGTATCTTTTGAAGGTAGGTTTAGTTCTATCTAATGTTGATTCATCTACTCTTTGTGGAATAAACCGGAGTGTATTCTCTTCTACGCTGCCATTACTTAACTGTGTAAGTAGTTTGTTATCTGTACCTGGTGATTCACCTGTATAGAATTCCTGTTTATATGTCTCAAAATACCATCCGGTATAAGGTCTACCGGAAGGTAATGTAAATTCTTCTCCTCGGGTGTATTTAGCGGCTTTATATTTTGACTTAGGTAGGTACATTATGCTGGGTTTCCTGGTGAGTTAGTTAAGAACATTTGTTTTTCAGCAGCTCTTCTTTTTGTAAGACCGGGTAGAACTTTACCTGCAGCTTTATTCCAAACTAAGAATTGATCTGCTGCTGCTACATAATCTTTACTGTTTATCTTCTTACGTAAGGTACTGTTTGCTAGATTTCCTGGCCCTAAGTTGTAGGTGAACGAAACTAAAGCGTCAAATTCCTCTTGAGTTACATCTACTCTTATATACCTCTTAACGTGATTTTCAAATTCTGCTATATCTGCTTTAAAATATTCTTCTGCTTGTCCTTCTGTAATGGTGGTTCCAAGCTGGACGGGTTTTCCTTTTATTCTTGTTGTTCCATACCCAATTGTAATAGGGTTGAATCCGCTGCCTGGATCTACATATGCATTTAATCTGAGATCTTCGTGTTTTTTAATTTCTTGTAAACCTCTGTTTGAAACTTTTAAATCAGCTATAGGCTTTCTAAATCCTTTTCCTGCTGAAATTGCAGCTACTTCTGATACAAAGTCATCTACCTGTTCTAATGGTTTCTGTATATCATATGTGGGTATTTCTTCGTCAAGTTTCTTTATGATTATCATTTGAGCTTTAATATCGGTTACCCATCTACTGCTTTTAATTGAATGTGATACTCCGGTAATCATAAATCCAATACTACCTCTATATCTTTTTGGTATTATTGTATCGTCTATTCTGAATGCTTGTCCAATTTTCATACCTCCGATTCCTTTCATTGTAAAAGAAAGCTCAAAAGGTATTAGGCCTGCAGGATTAGTTTTCTGCTTTTTTGAATAATATTCTAAGATTCTTACCATTAATAGACGGAAAGTAGGTCCTAATCCCTGTATATCTTCAGTATTGTATTTTATAAAATACTTATTTGCTCCATTTAATTTTTTAACAAATTCACCTAGCCTTTTAATATCTTCTTGTGGTATTTCAGCTTTTTCGTAAGTTGAATTAGTAGTTACGTTTTTCCGTCTATTATGCCTGTCTTCCAAACCTCTCTGCCAAGTTTGCATAGCTAGCATATCTGTTCCTACATTAGTACTTCCTGCTTGAGCAGCTATTGCCATCATAGTAGTAACTGAGCTGCTTAGTTTAGATGCAAAAGTTAAATTTTCTAATGTCGAATTTAATCCAATAAGGTCTACAAAAGATTCTTTTAATACTCCTTCATCCGGTGTTAATTTTTTATCTACAATATAGTATGTAGATTCAAATTCTTCGTAATGTAGTTGAAATTCGTTTATGTCACCTAAATTACCCTGTATTCCAGTTATAACTGAATTTAAGAAATCAAAGACACTTTTTGCTTTTACATCTTCTGCAGCGATTGTTTGATCTGCACATCCTAAAATATAATCTATATTTACATATATATTTAGTAAATCCTCTTCACTAAAAGGTATTTTTCCTTGTTCTGATACTTTATAATGTAATGCTCTAGTTTCAGCAAGAAGAGAAGAACTAGTTTTAGGTAGTACGCAAATTAGAGGATCTAATCCAAAATGAGCGTCAAATGTTAAAAAGGAAGTAGGTGTTTCATTTCCTTTAGACCCAAAGTGGAATTTAATTATTTCACCGTGTTCATTTTTTAAAGTAAAGATCTGGTTTATAAGTTGCATCAAAGTGCTTAATGTAATATACCTTGTCCACTGTTGGGAGTTATTTACTATATTACCATCAAGCTGTGTTCTTATTACATGGAAAGACCTTCCTACTTCTTCTACTTGTGTTTTTAGTGTTTTGTATAATTGAGGTACATTTTTTTCTAGTGCATCTGTTATAGAATTTGTACTAAGATCTTCTTCTTCTACAGGGCCAGTAAAGTATTTTCTAGTTTCCGCATACTTAACTGTATTAAGAAAAGCATGTAACGGTGTTGTATTTAAACTTTCATTAAAATATGGAGAAGAAGTATCTAAATTTATATTTGATGAAGGAGAAATGATCATACTAAGTGATTCAATTAATTCTCCTTTTGATACTATGTCTACTTTACAATCATAACCGCCATCTAAGTTAAATGACCATACAAAGTTTTTTATAATACCGTACATACCGTCATAGTTACCGGAACTGTATTCTTTTATTCTAGTGATTTGATCATGTATATCCTGACCTTTCATTGAATTAAAAAACGTATCCGGGAAAGGGAAAATAGTATTTTGGAATACTCCTGCATTATTATAATATAGTGAATGTCCCCATTCAAGTAGTACTGAAAATCCTGGTCTTAAAAATAACTGCTCTAACTCATCTAACTCTTCTACAGAGTTAACTTTGAAATCTACTGAGGCTATTCTTAGTGTACCGAAGTTATTTTTAGCTTCTACTTGGAAGCCTGTTATACCGGCCATTGGTCTGTATCCTAATGTATCCGATTTACTATAAGCATTGTCTTTATCATTAAAGATACCTCCTTGTATTCTATTATTGGCTAAAGTTCCTCCTAGTAGCACTCTATTTTTAGAGGGTAAATTTGAATATCCACCATTTTCACTTAATACGTCTACAGAAGAAGTCATTTTTACCCAACCTGTATTGCTATTCAGGTATAGAATATCTTCATTTATCCTACCAGCCTGTTTAGATACTTTCTCTTTTCTTACTGAAAGTTGATCGATTACAGTATCATCTAGAGGGCCTCCTACTATTGAACTTGGTTTATATCCTAATGACATTTTATCTTGTTGAGTTTACCTCGTTATATAACTTAATTGCATTTGACTTATCAGCTGGTATTCTTAATTGAACACCCGGTGTAACTGCTAAAGAAGCTCTTTGGTGATTATTTGCTGATGCTATAACCCACCATAGAGATGAGTCTTTATAGAACTGCAGAGCAAGTGTATCATACCTATCTCCTATAGTTGTTATAATGTAAATATCGTCTTCTGTAGGTGGAACTGTAGGGTATATAGGGTTACTCCTGTACCTAGTTCCTCCTTCTGTTACGCTGCTGTCTATGTCTCTATATCTACTCATATAACTATGCTTTTACTTCGGGCTGTCTTACAGGAGTTCCTGGTTCACCATTTTGACTTTTTGTAAAGAATAATGTTTCAGGATTTGTTTCAGGTGCAACATCTGTAGTAATATAGTGATACAGTCCTGTTTGAGGGGTAAATGTATGAATTGGTGTAAAGTTTACCTGGCAGTCTAATACCATAGGTAATTCTTGCTGATCATTATCAACTCCAGTATTTCCATTACCAGCTCCATTATTATTTAATGCTATTTCCCATTGATAGTCTTGCTGCCAACTATAATTAACACTTGATAAAAATCCGGGTACTTCTCTTAAATAGTCTCCTACTGTTAGTTTAACTAAAGTTCCTCTCATAAATCCATCTTGATAAGTTGGAGCTGTAGTAGAAGCAAGAGTAACTATTTTCTGGTATAGAGGACGCATTTCCCATCTTGTCTGAGCTGCTATCTTAAACCCTAAGCTAATCTGTCTATCAAAACCTTGGTATGTATGAAAGTTTTCACCTCTTCCAACATAATTAAAAGAATTCCAATTTCCTGTAAAGTTATCAGAAAAAGTATCTAGGTAAGCTCTAAAATGTAAATATGTGTTATCTTCAGGAGTTATGACGTTAAATCTAAATTTAATTAGATCGTTGACTTCTTTTGCCGGTTTTTTCTCTCCTTTATATGGTCCAAGTAAATTTATTTTGTCTTGAGTTTGTATAAAGTTTCCTGTAGCGTATGAATCAGAAATATTACGTTTTATACTTGCAACATCCCCTAGTAGAATTCGGTTTTCTTTTCTAACCTCATTTTTCGGATTGTTTACTTTTGGAACTCCATTACCGTCTGAGGGAAGAAACTTTGTACTTACTTGAGGGGTGTTATCTACTTCTCTTTCTCTAGGTGCTTCGACCGGTGCTTCGGATGCCCATGTTGCGTCTGCAAGTATTGGAGCGCCATTTCTTGCTAGAACGTGCGGGGCAACATCTATTTTACCGTACAAGTAAGTACCTTTCCCTTTACCTGCAAAACCTTTGACAAAATGAGTACCAGTTCCATTCAAAGGAACTTGAGCTAGGGTAGAACCAATAATTTTAACAGAGTTAAAAAGATTTGCACCTATACCGCTTAATATATTTCCTGCTACTGTTTTATTCGGATCACTTTTTGGTGTTACCTTAGCTGCATTTAAAGCTGTTTCGTTAGCAAGGTACTTTAGACCAGGTTTCTGGGTTAGTATAGTTCCAATTCGTTTTAAATCGTCTATTCTTTTAGAAGCTTGATTTGAGGACGGTCCAGCCTGTCTTATATCTGTAGGTATGGTTTTTTGTACAATAGGTTCTGTACCTATGGTAGCGGTATCTCCATACTTCAGTTTATTCAACTGGGTTAAGTTACCCTCTATGTAGTTTCTTAGAATAGCCATTTAGTCTTACTTGGGTAAGTTATCTACGTACTTTGCTCCTATCTTCCCGTTTAAGTCTAAAGTAGACGCTGGATATTCTCCTTCTGGGGTGTTATTAATAGAGGTGGTGTTGTGTAAAGTCGAAGCTTTATCTGCACCAGGTAGTTTAGAAGGTGTTTGACCTTTTAATCCGTAGGGTGATTGTGTTAGTTTATCTAATAATGCCATATCTTTTTAGTATAAATAGTTTAGTATGATTTATATGTTGATAAAGCTAGTGTATGTCCAACTTTATTTCCATCCATGTATACGTGCCCTCCTGATTTAACAACTGATATTAATTCGTCAAGTTTTGCATATAGTTGATTGAGCGGTATCACAGCTTCTGGGCCTGCTTCTCCTATTAATGCTCTTGTAGGGCTGGTAACTATCCCTCCTGTTGCCAGTTCAGGTTCCTCGTTTGCTGTAGGAGTTATAGTACCGGAATTGCTTAAGTCTCGAGCTGCTATACCAGCGTCTATACCGAGTGAAGATACAGTTCCAAGACCTGGTGCTACTAAGTCGAGTAGACCTGCTGCTGCAGATAATGTTTCAAGACCGGCTCCTGTAAGATCTCCTTTTATTAATCGATCAATAGCAAATCCAATTCCAAGTACAGATCCTAAGATGGGTATTCTTTTGACTAACCCTTTACCGGTAAATTTGGCAGCCATTTTTCCCATACCCTTAGCACCTACTTTTTCTGCTGCTTTTACTTCTTGCATTGCAGTTTTTCCTCCAAAATCTGAAAGTATTTGTTTATCGGGTAAATTTTTAGCTGAAGCTTTTGCAAAGTTAGAACCTCCTTTTTCTCCACCTTTGCTGAATATTTTTCCAATACTTTTAAAAACACTTCCTAATTTAGATATATTTCCAAACCTAAGAGCTGCCAAACTTGTTAAAGCTATTAAAGCAGTACCTGCATGACCTGCAAAGAAGGACATTATATTAGCTATTATATTGAGCGGGTCTTTAAAAGCTTTCATAGATTCTTGCATCTGCGTTGTTAGGTTTGCTGTTGCTTCAGCATTAGACATATTAGATTTTTGAAAATCTATTTCGTCTTTACCTAGTTTTTTTAATGCTTCTGCCCTATCTAACCCTTTACCTTCTAGTACTGCAACTTGTTGAGCGAGTGAAAGTTCTTTAAATCTATCTTGTAGTAGTGTTTTATCTAAACTTTTTAGTGTTTCTCTACGAAGTAGCATTTTAGATGCTTCCTCTCGTGAAAGACCCATACTTTTAGCAAGAGCTTCTTGCTGGAGTACATTCATTTCTGAGTACTCTGCAAAAGACCCGAAGTTTTTTGCAAGTTCTTCTGCTAAAACAGCTGTGTTTCCTGTTAGGGCTGCTGTTCTAGCCCGCTCTAAATTTAATTGCTTACCAGTTAGTAACTCTGCTTCTAATTCTGCTTCTATAGAAGACTCAAAGTTTAATAGTCCACCAGCGGAACTTTCAAGTTGTGCTAAAGTTAGACCAAATTTTCTAGCTTGGAAAGCGGCTTTGGCTATACCTCCGGGAAATTTCTGGGTAGTGATTACGGTTGCTGCAGATGCGTCAGCAACGTCTTTCATCACTTGCTTATAATCTACTGCAGTGTCATTAGCAATATTTAGCCCAAGGACTTGACCGGTGAGTTCTTCTGTTATCTGTTTTACTGTTTTTCCAGTAGTTGCAGAGAGTGTTTGAAATTTAGCAGCTTGTTCATTACTTAGTCCAAGACGTTTAACCATTAACGCCATTGATTCAGCGGATTCTGCTGATATAGTTCCTGTAGAGCCTAGTTCCTTATTAACAGCTGCTTGAGCTTCTATTAGGTCCTGAATTGCAAATAATGTTGGAGCACTAAATTCTTCTCTAAGTGCTGCTGCTTGATCTCTAGATATATTAAGATTTCTTGAAAGATCGGTAACTTGATCGTTAGTGAGTTTTAATCCTTTAACCGCAATTGTCATACCAAGAGCGCTTCCTGCTTTTGCAATGGAGCCAGTTAGTACTTTAGCTCCTGCTAGAAATCGGTTTCCATCTGCTTCTCTTGCTGCTTTTGCTGCTTTCCCGAAATCACTAAAAAGTTTACTGAGTATAGGTACATCTTTAACAAGATCAGCCATGTCATCGAAAAACTGTACTTCTTTATCTATTTCTTCTAGAATATCTTTTAAATCACCGGCATGTTCTGTTGCTTCGTCTAGTAAGTTAACCTTATCTGTATACTGTGTAATTAGTTTTGCAAGGATTTTAGATTCCTCTCCTGTAGCGGTAGCAAGTTTCTGCTCAAAGAATACTATTTTACTTTGTAGTTTTACTCTTTCGTTTGCAGCTTTGACTAAGTCTTTCTCTAATTTTTTTGACTCTCCTTTTATTTTTAACTGCTCTTTTGAGTACCCTTGTAGTTTACCGGCCAAACTGTCTGCTACCCTTGATTGAGATGTAAATACAGATGCTGCTTCATTTGTTACAGCTGCTGCTTCTTTACTTGTCTGTGCTATAGATGCATTAAGAGATCGTATAGCTTCCTGTAGCCCAACGACTACGCTTGCTAATCTCCCTAATTCTTCGGATTGTTTATTCTGTTTTTCCATTAACGGTAAATCTATATACTATAAATAGTAAAGGCCTCTAATTATTTAGAAGCCTTTGTGCTGTAAGAAGGACCTATATTAGGTTGATGTACCTTCTTTTGAGTTTTTGGAGTTGGGTTTTTTTGCTCTTGCTGTTTAGAGTAGTGTTCTTGTATTTTTTGGAATGTAAACCTTCTAAGCCAGATTGGCATATTATATACATCGTACCAAGTATACCCTCCTTTTCCATGAAAAACTATTTCATGTATTTGGCTGTAAACATACAGTTTATAATCAGGCGTCAGGCCAAAAAAAGTTAAGACCTATTGGAAGGTCAACGTCCTCCTCTACGCCATTTTCATTTTCATATGGAAAAACTAAGTTTACATCAGGTGTTATTTTAGAATACTCCTCTCTCAACGCTCTTGCGTCTTTAGCAAGAAGGTATCCGTCAACGAAATCTCTAACTTCTTTTCTATCAGAAAGGCCGTTAACTGAAAGTAACATATGTTTTAATCGGGTTGTTACTTCAGAACTCTCCTCTTTATTAAGTTTTTTAAGTCCCTGTAGTTCCCTATCAATAGCTTTTTCATCTTCGTGAGTAAGTATTTTATATGTTACTACGTTACCTGATGTGGGTAAAGTAAAAGTAAATTGATTTTTGCGGCTTTCGTACAAGCTATAATCAACTGCTTTAGGATTTAGTGAAGTCAAGTCTACAGTTAATTCTTCACCTTTAAAATTAAAAGAGTAATCTTTCCCGTAAGATAAAATACGTGCTGCTACCATTATAGCATTTTTATCACCAATTAGTAGTTGATTGTATTCAACTTCTTTTTCTACAATTAGTGATTGTAGTAATTTATCAATTACTGTTCCTTTCTGAATATAATTTTGATTAGTAAGTATATCTTCCTCTTTAGCAGTCATGTACTTCATTTCGATAGTACCTTTAGCTAATGGAGAATCTTCAGGATAAAGCAAACCCTTAGATGGTAATTCTACCGTTTCGGTAGGTAATTGAAATTTTGATTCCATAAATTTTATTTAATAGTAACTAGTTCTAGATATAAATATAAGAACATTTTATTTTATAAACAACAAAAACCCGGACTAAATCCGGGTCTTTATAAATTATATTGTTTTGTCTTAGTAGTTTAAGATACAGTAGTCCATTGCTACTGTAATGTTTAGGTCTACTACCTCATCTGAAGCCCAGTCAAATTGACCAAAATCTCCATTTGTTAAGAAAGCACCTTTGATAATCCATTCTCCTACAATATCTCCAACAGGCCCTAAAATATTTAAAGTTAAGTCCTTTTTGTAGAAGTCTGAATAACCAGCTCTACCGGTTACTGATTCGTAAGATAGACGTGCCCATTCCATTACAGCTTGTGCCCCTGATGGAGTGATTGGATCGTAAAGTGTCATGGTCATATCTTCCCACTCTCTTTTTCCTCTAATCTTTCTGTATGTGTTAATATGGTCTAATTTAACTACGTTATCTGTAAATGTTGGAGCTTTTACATTTTTAACCAAGAAGGAAGGAATTCCATCCATGTACATAACAAATCTGTTTTGTACTTTTGGTTCAAATGCTCTGAACATTATTTCGTTTGGATCTAATACTGCCATGTTATATTTGCTTTATTATAAATATCGTTTAAAAAATTATCCTGCGAAAGAAGCTCCT